>OGRT01000193.1_pt1 | contig 75475 bp, 51 predicted proteins | sample 1553581 | NCBI WGS metagenome assembly OGRT01 (sample SAMEA2580113, study PRJEB22360) | human gut metagenome | biome: human gut; feature: human-associated habitat; material: faeces | place: Denmark | collected 2008/2010
TTTTAAAGTTTGGCGGTACTTCTGTGGGATCTGCACAGAGAATGAAAGATGTAGCAAAATTGATTTGCACGGGCGACCGTAACATTGTCGTATTGTCTGCCATGTCAGGTACAACCAACTCGTTGGTTGAAATATCCGACTACCTGTACAAGAAAAATCCGGATGGTGCAAATGAAATCATCAATAAGCTTGCACAGAAATATTATGGACATATCGAAGAACTGTACAGTACCGACGAATATAAGCAGAAAGCCAAAGAACTTGTAAAATCTCATTTCGATTATATCCGCACTTTTACTAAAGACCTGTTCACCCTGTTCGAAGAAAAGGTCGTGCTGGCACAAGGCGAGTTGATCTCTACCGGCATGATGAACCTGTATCTGAATGAAACAGGTGTGAAATCTGTCCTGCTTCCGGCATTGGAATATATGCGGACGGACAAGAATGCAGAACCGGACCCTGTATATATCAAAGAACGTCTGGTTAAATTGCTGAATGAACATAAGGATGCTGAGTTGTATATCACTCAGGGTTACATCTGCCGTAATGCTTACGGTGAAATTGATAATTTGCAGCGTGGCGGTAGCGACTATAGCGCTTCTTTGATCGGTGCAGCCCTCAATGCTGATGAAATCCAGATCTGGACAGACATCGACGGAATGCACAACAACGATCCGCGCATCGTTGATAAAACATCTCCTGTCCGTAACCTGCATTTCGAGGAAGCAGCTGAACTGGCTTACTTCGGTGCGAAGATCCTGCACCCGACTTGTATCCTGCCGGCGAAGTTGAACAATATACCGGTTCGCCTGCTGAATACTATGCAGCCGGATGCTCCGGGTACATTGATCTCCAACAACACCGAAAAAGGAAAGATCAAAGCCGTTGCAGCAAAAGACAATATCACTTCCATTAAGATAAAGAGCGGACGTATGCTGCTGGCTACCGGTTTCCTGCGTAAGGTATTCGAAACTTTCGAAAACTACCAGACTCCGATCGACATGGTTACTACTTCTGAGGTAGGCGTATCGGTAACGATCGACAACCGCAAACATCTGGAAGAAATTGTAGACGACCTGAAGAAATACGGAACCGTTACCGTAGATGAAGATATGGTAATTGTTTGTGTAGTTGGTGACCTGGAATGGGATAACGTCGGTTTTGAAGCCCGCATCGTTCAGGCGATGAAAGATGTTCCGGTACGTATGATATCATATGGCGGTAGCAACTACAACGTCTCACTTCTGGTGAAAGCCACTGATAAAGTGAAAGCGCTGCAAGCGTTAAGCGATCATTTATTTAACAACTAAATATATGAGGGCAGCCTTTTCCGGACTGCCCTTTTTTTTAATTTATATATAATAAAGTAATATGCTCAAAGGAACATTCCCGATAGATAAATTGAAGGCACTTCCTACGCCCTTCTATTATTATGATGTAAAGTTATTACAGGATACACTGGATATGGTGAAGAATGAAGCCGGCAAATACGGCTATCATGCACATTATGCCGTAAAGGCAAATGCCAATCCGCGAATCCTTTCTATCATAGCTGAAAACGGACTGGGTGCCGATTGTGTAAGCGGCGGTGAGGTTAAAGCGGCATTGGATGCAGGTTTTCCGGCTGATAAGATCGTTTTTGCCGGTGTGGGCAAAGCCGACTGGGAGATCAACCTGGGACTGGATAACGATATTTTTTGTTTCAATGTGGAATCGGCGGTAGAGTTGGAGATAATCGACGAACTGGCTGCCGCAAAGAATAAAGTAGCCTCGGTCGCTCTCCGTATCAATCCGGAAGTGGATGCCCATACGCATGCCAAGATCACGACCGGTATGAAGGAGAACAAGTTCGGTATCAACCTGAGCCAGTTAGGACAGGTGCTGGATAACCTGGCGAATCTGAAAAATGTGAAACTGATCGGTATTCATTTCCATATCGGTTCGCAGATCACGGACATGTCGGCTTTCCGTAACCTGGTGATTCGTGTAAACGAAATACAGGAAGACTTGGAAGCACGTGGTATCCGGATCGAAAATGTGAATTTCGGCGGCGGCCTCGGTATCGATTATTATCACCCGAATCATTTGCCGATCCCGGCTTTCGATAATTACTTTGCCGTATTCAACAAATTGCTGAAAGTGCGTCCCGGCCAGCAGGTACATTTCGAACCGGGCCGCTCGGTAGTAGCCCAATGCGGTACGCTGATCTCAAAGGTGCTGTATGTAAAGGAAGGCGAGACAAAGAAATTCGCTATCCTGGATGCCGGTTTCACCGAACTGATCCGTCCGGCCATGTACGACGCTTATCACCGGATCGAGAATATCTCCAGTGATGAAGAGGTTGAATTGTATGATGTAGTTGGCCCTATCTGCGAATCATCCGACGTGTTCGGCAAAGATGTAGAATTGAATAAAGCACATCGCGGAGATCTGATCGCCTTGCGTTCGGCCGGTGCTTACGGCGAGGTGATGGCTTCCCAGTACAACTGCCGCCAGCTTCCGAAAGCCTACTATTCCGATACGATTTAATTGTTAATTAATTATATAGAGAAAGCCGGGTTTCTTTGTTTTTGCAAAGGTTCCCGGTTTTCTTGTTTGTTGTGTTTCCTTTTTTACTACCTTTGTACGATCCCGTCATGTGGGGTGTGGTTTAACTTGAATGTTCGTAAAGATAGAATGTGATGAAAAATAAAGAGTTATATAGTCTATTCATAGTTTGCTTGTTGATGATGTCCTCTTGTCTGGGGGATACGAATACACGGATCACCGTAGGGGAGCAGGAAGCAGTGTATCAGACCCGTCCGACCCAGGGTTTCTTTGTTGAGGGCGGGCGTTTCCTTTATGGTACCAATTTAGGCGTAAGCGGGAATAATGGCGATTGTTTTCTGATAAAATATTCATTTGATTCGGCTGCTCCTGAGTTACAGAATTCGGATAGTTTGTCTATCGAGCTGATAGAAAATCCTGTTCCAGTGGATTTGTGGCCTGTGGATAAAAACTGGACGGATACAACGGTCGTATTGAAAGACGAGATGCTGACAAAAGCTATCACTGGAAGGGACTTTTATATCAGAGGCCGGCTGTTTTTGTGGAGTACCCATACGGTTGTGGAGAACCAGAAGGATAGTTTCATGATAAGCTATAATCCTGAGAACCTGTATACCCAGGAAGACGGCAAACGTATTTACAATTTATATCTGAGAGCAATAGCGAGAATTGAAGTCGGGGAAGGGGAGGAGCTGCCTAAAGGCCAGCAACTGAACCTGGTGAATGCCTTTAGTGTGGAAGAGTTCTATAATATGGTGAGTGCATTGGAGGAAGAAAAAGGCAGTAACACATTTTCTATAGCGATCAATTATGCTTCTGCTTTTAATAAGGATACGACAGCTTGTATCTGGGACAGGACGGAACCGATAGAATATAAAATTAACAGCAGGACTAAATAAGGAAAAACAGATAAGTAGAGGGGATAGGGAGAATACATTCAAATAGAAAAACAGAGAGATGTACAAGGAGATAATTAAATGGGTTATAGCCATCATATCCCAACCGGGAAAGGCCTGGGATATGCTGTCGAGGAAAGAAGAGAAGGGCGACGAGTTCTTGTCGCGCTTTATATATCCGTTAATCGGGCTGGTAACTGTGGCAGCTTTTCTGGGCGTATTGTTTACACGGAAGGAATTTGATGTCGAACTGGCGTTGAAGTCGTCGATCAAGACGCTGGTCGCTTCGTTCGGAGGTTTCTATCTCGGGGCGTATTTGCTGAATGAAGCCTGGCAGGGGTTGTTTAAAAGAGAGAAAGATATGAAACTTTGCCAGCGTTTTGTCGGTTATTCATCCTCCCTGATGTTTGCGTTGAACGTCGTACTGATGCTGTTGCCGGAGTTTTTCTTCCTGCGCATCTTTATACTTTATACATTTTATATTGTATGGGAAGGGGCCGGGCCTTACATGCAGGTGGAAGAGAAAGAACGCCTGAAGTTTGCCGGTATAACGACCGTTATCATTTTGCTGACACCGGCGGTGATCGAGTTTGTTTTATTCATGCTGATGCCGGGGTTACGTTATTGACAGTTAGAAAAAGATGAAAGAAAAGATTAGTAATAATATACAGATAAAGAATAAGCGGGCAACCTTCGATTACGAATTGCTCGACACTTTTACTGCCGGGATTGTGCTGACAGGGACGGAGATCAAATCCATCCGCCTGGGAAAAGCCAGCCTGGTGGATACGTTCTGTATCATGGAGAAGGGCGAGTTGTGGGTAAAGAACATGTATATCGCCGAGTATTTCTATGGTACCTATAATAATCACGTCGCACGCCGCGACCGCAAACTGCTGCTTACCAAAAAGGAACTGCGCAAGATAGACAGTGCCGCCCGCAACAGTGGTTTTACCATTATCCCGACCCGTATGTTCATTAATGAAAAAGGGCTGGCGAAAGTGGTTGTCGCTATTGCCAAAGGTAAGAAGGAATACGATAAGCGCGATTCCATCAAAGCCCGTGACGATAAGCGGGAGATGGACAGGGCATTCAAACGGTAAGAGATATTCTTGCCGTTTCTCTTTTCATAAAGAAACAACATATCTATGACTAAAGAACAATTTATACGATCTCTGCAGGAGCGTATCCTGATACTGGATGGTGGTATGGGTACCATGATCCAGGGTTTCAAACTCAATGAACAGGATTATCGCGGCGACCGTTTTGCCGATTTCCCCGGACAACTGAAAGGGAACAACGACCTGTTGTGTATCACCCGTCCGGACGTGATCAAATCCATTCACCGGCAATACCTGGATGCCGGGGCCGATATTTTTGCCACCAACACATTCAATGCCAACGCGATCTCGATGGAAGATTACGCCATGCAGGAATATGTGCGCGAAATAAACCTGGCTGCCGGAAAGTTGGGACGCGAAGTGGCCGATGAGTTCATGGCGGAGCATCCCGGCAGGACTATTTTTGTTGCCGGCTCGATCGGTCCGACTAACAAGACCGCCTCCATGAGCCCAGATGTAAGCAACCCAGCTTACCGTGCCGTTACCTATAAAGATGTATATAAAGCATATAAGGAACAGGTGGAGGCCTTGATTGACGGTGGTGTCGATCTTATCCTTTTCGAGACGACCTTCGATACGCTGAATGTGAAAGCCGGACTCGAGGCAGCCGAAACAGTTTTGAAGGAAAAAGGCAAAGACCTGCCTATCATGTTGTCCCTGACGTTGTCGGCTCAGGGCGGACGCACGTTGTCCGGCCAGACGCTGGGTGCTTTCCTGGCATCGGTCCAGCATATCAACCTGGTCAGCATCGGCCTGAACTGCTCGTTCGGTGCGGCCGATATGAAGCCTTATCTGGCGGAACTGGCCAAACATGCCCCTTACTTTATCAGTGCCTATCCGAATGCCGGGTTGCCTAACAGTTTCGGTACATACGATGAGACACCCGAAAAGATGGCTGTCCATGTCAAACCGTTTATCGAAGAAGGGCTGGTAAATATTATCGGTGGCTGTTGCGGTACGACTCCGGCCCATATCGCCCAGTATCCGGCATTGGTAAAAGGAGCGATGCCGCATGTGCCGGCTTCGAAACCGGATTGCCTGTGGCTGTCGGGCCTCGAACTGCTGGAAGTAAAGAAAGAAAATAACTTTATCAATATCGGCGAACGTTGTAACGTGGCCGGCTCGCGCAAGTTCCTGCGTCTGATCAAAGAAGGAAACTATGAAGAGGCGCTGACTATTGCCCGCAAACAGGTGGAAGACGGTGCCCAGGTGATCGATATCAATATGGACGATGGTATGCTCGACGCGGTGAAGGAGATGACTACTTTCCTGAACCTGGTCGCTTCCGAGCCTGATATCGCCCGTGTCCCTGTCATGATCGACTCCTCTAAATGGGAAGTGATCGAAGAGGGACTGATGTGCGTGCAGGGAAAGAGTATTGTCAACTCGATCTCGTTGAAAGAAGGGGAGGAAGTCTTCCTGGCTCATGCCGCCCGTATCAAACAGTTGGGAGCTGCCGCCGTGGTGATGGCTTTCGATGAAAAAGGGCAGGCGGATACTTTCGAACGGAAAGCCGAAGTTTGCGGACGCGCTTACCGTCTCCTCCGGGAGAAAATAGATTTCGATCCGAATGGAATTATATTCGACCCGAATGTACTGGCAATCGCAACTGGGATGGAAGAACATAACGGATACGGACTCGATTTTATCCGTGCCGTCGAATGGATCAAACAGAACCTGCCGGGAGCGAAGGTGAGTGGCGGTATCAGTAACCTGTCGTTCTCATTCCGTGGAAATAATTATGTACGTGAGGCGATGCACTCCGTGTTCCTTTACCATGCTATCGGCAAGGGACTGGATATGGGGATCGTCAACCCGTCGTCTGCCGTACTGTATGAAGATATAGAACCTGAATTCCGCAATTTGCTGGAAGATGTGATCCTGTACCGTCGTCCCGAAGCGGCAGAGGAACTGATCACCTATGCCCAGAACCTGGTCGTTGAGAAACAGGGCGGAACGGAAGAAAAGCATGAAGCCTGGCGTGAACAACCGTTGAAGGAACGTCTTGAATATGCCCTGATAAAAGGTATCGGCGACCATCTGGAAGAAGACTTGCAGGAGGCGTTGAAGGAATATCCGCGTGCCGTGGATATTATCGACGGTCCGTTGATGAGCGGCATGAATAAGGTCGGCGAACTGTTCGGGGCCGGAAAGATGTTTCTGCCGCAAGTGGTGAAGACTGCCCGCACGATGAAAAAGGCAGTTGCTATCCTGCAACCGGCCATCGAGGCGCAGAAGTCCGCTTCCGGCTCGGCAAAAGCCGGAAAGGTGGTTTTTGCTACCGTAAAAGGCGATGTGCATGATATCGGAAAGAATATCGTTTCGATTGTCCTGGCCTGCAACAACTACGAAGTGATCGACCTGGGTGTGATGGTTCCTGCCGAAGTGATCGTGCAGACTGCCATGAAGGAGCAGCCCGACTTGGTTTGCCTGTCCGGCCTGATCACCCCTTCGCTGGAAGAGATGGTGCATGTGACGGATGAAATGCAGAAAGCCGGTCTGACCATACCTATTATGGTGGGCGGTGCGACAACCTCCAAATTGCATACGGCTATCAAGATCGCTCCTCATTACGACTATCCGGTGATCCATGTGCTCGATGCGTCGCAGAATCCGTTGATCGCAGCCAAGTTGTTGAATCCGGATACCCGTGATGCGTATATCGAAAACCTGAATAATGAATATGAAGCCTTGCGTGCTTCCATGGAAAAGAAAAAGGAAGTGCTGGTTTCATTGAGCGAAGCTCGTGCTAATCCTCAGCAGATAGATTGGAAGGGGTATACGCCGGTGGTTCCGAATCAGATGGGTATCCATGTATTGCCTTATATCCCGTTGGAGGAAATTATTCCGTATATACACTGGACATTCTTCTTTACCGCCTGGAAACTAAACGGCCGCTTTGCCGGTATCACCCAGATACACGGTTGCGACGCTTGTCGTGCTTCCTGGCTGGCCGATTTTCCGGAAGAGGACCGTGCCAAGGCTGCCGAAGCCATGCAACTGTATAAAGACGCCGCCAAACTGCTGGACCGCCTGGTGGAGATGAAGGCTGAATATTGCAAGGCCATTTACGGTTTCTTCCCGGCTAACAGCGATGGCGATACGATCCGGATGGGAGAGATCGCGATCCCGGTATTGCGTCAGCAGTCGAAAAAGGAGGAGGGCGTTTATAAATCGCTGGCCGATTATATCATGCCGGTGTCGGAAGGCCGTACCGATTATGCGGGGGCGTTTGTCGTAACCGCCGGTGTCGGTGCCGAAGACTTGAAGAATAAGCTGGAAGAAGAAGGGGACACCTACAATTCCATGTTGCTTCAGACATTGACGGACCGTCTGGCGGAAGCCCTGGCGGAATATCTCCATGAAAAAGTCCGCAAGGAATACTGGGGGTATGCTCCGGACGAAGCCTTGTCGATCCCTGACCTGTACAAAGTGAAATATCAGGGTATCCGTCCGGCAATCGGTTATCCTTCATTGCCCGACCAGTTATTGAATTATACGCTGGACAACCTGCTCGATATGTCGCAGATCCATGTGAAACTGACGGAAAACGGCGCCATGTACCCGACAGCAACGGTAAGCGGTATCTATATCGCCCATCCCGATTCGCAGTATTTCATGATCGGCTCGATCGACGAGGAGCAAATGAAAGATTACGCTAGTCGTCGCAACCTCTCGGAGGCGGAAGCAAAGAAATTGTTGAATAAGAATATCTCCTGAATAAAGATAATTATCTCTTAAACGAGGCTCCCCTCGTGCCGCAGGCTCTCTTTTGCCGTCGTTTTAACTGACGACAAAAGAGAGCCTGTGGCATTTGTGTTTTCCGATTGTTTTTTGTTATGTGGGTTTGGGTTTGAGTTTGCAATGGTTGGATATGGTGGCTTAATTAGGGGGATACAATAGCTTTTTATTCTATTGTTTTATACAATAACTAATGTTTTGAAAGTGTTATTTTTTACAGTAAGATATTATGAAAATCATTACATTTTAAATGTGGTTTAATCCTTCTTTTCTAACAGGTAGTAAATGCTTGTTTTGCTGTCTGTGCGATATAGTCTTTGATAAACAAGGTTGGTTGTTGGTGTTTTTTTAATGGTACTATTTCTCTGAAATTATTCTTTAAAAGAAATCTCCTATCTGTGAATTGATCTTTCAGGATTGTTTTATAATATATAAAAATTACAATAATGTTTGGCGAGATGATAAAAAAGGCATAGATTTGTCGGCGTGTTGAAACGAACGTTTGGTCCGGTTATGATTTGACGGCAGACAACGCCCGTAAAATGCGTAGTGAAGAATTATTAATCTTAAAAAGCTAGTATTATGCAAAACAAATTAAGAGGATGGTTGACTGATAACAGCGTTACGGCAGACCCGAATGACCAGATTTTAGTGCTCGACCCTGCCGGAAATGTCGGCCTTCCGGAAATTTATGCAGAAATGCGTTCGGAAGATACCGGACTTCGCGAAGAAACTCTCGTTCATGTAGTAACCCTTTTCCAACGTATGGTGGCCCGCTTCCTGATGAACGGCTATAATGTGAATACCGGCCTGTTCTATGCCGTTCCCCGTTTCACCGGAATAGTCGAAAAAGGGCTCTGGAATCCTCTGAAGAATGGCATTTATGTTGTCTTTACCCAGGACAAAGTCCTCCGTGAAGAAATTGCTAAGACCGAAGTCGTCATTAAAGGCGAAAAACCCGGTCTTATGTACGTAGTTGATACGGAGGACCGTAGTAATGGTATGATCGACGGCAGTATGACTCCGGGACGTAATTTTGCTATCCATGGCTCCTATCTTCGGGTGGTGGGCGACGATCCTTCTGTCGGCATTACAATCCGCAATACCGCGACCGATGCCGTGACCAAGGTCGAAAGCGACATGTTCGGAATAAACGACCCTTCGAAAATCATGTTTGTTGTTCCCTCCGGCCTGCAACCCGGAAGCTATGAACTGACAATTACCACTCAATATATGAAAGGAAAAAACGCCCTTCGTAAATCCCCCCGCTCCCTGACAATCCCTGTATCCATAGCCCAGCCGGGAGGTGGTGGCGACCGTCCCGAAATCGAGTGACGGCCCCTCTGCTTTCGAGGCACCCGCGAAACTACTTTCGATGATAGCGCGAAACCTCTTTCGAGGGTACCGCGAAAGGCTTGTTGCCAGACCGGCAACCGCCCCTTTCGCGTTGGTGGGAACCTCCCTTTTCGAGGCATCGGCAACCATCCCTTTCGCACCATTGGCAACCGGTTTTTTTCTTAGGCACGAATGTATTATTATTAAACTAACTGATATAAGAGTATGAAAATAAATTACTACTATTGGATGGCTTCATTGACGTTACTTCTGGGTAGCTGTGCGGACAACGAAGTAGGACCGGGTAAAGAACATAACCCTGACGTGATTAAGGATGCTTATACCTCTGTAACTATTCAGTTACCTACGGTCAAAGGAATATCAAAGGCTGTAGGAATCGACGATGGAACACCGGAGGAATATGCCGTAAAAGATCTGACACTTCTTTTTTTCAGCACTCCCAATGGGGAGGAAGGCTCCTCCGGAACAACTGTGAGTGAGGGCGATTATGTATTGAGCGAAGTGATCTCGACAATCCCGGGGTTGAGTACGGGAACAAGTTCTTTGAGTTCGTCCGTAATACCTTCGGAAGATGCTTTAAAGACCTCCAAATCCTTTAAAACAGGCGCTATAGCCGTCAGTAAAAATTATGTGCGTGTATTGGCACTGGTCAATGCTTCGAAAGTGACCGAACTGGCAACCGGCATTTTGAATATCGGTAGCTCTTTTAAAGATATCAACAAGGCTGTGAAGTTAGTCTCTATCGGTCATCTCGCCGGTGGAACGAATCATACCGAAGGCTTTCTGATGGTTTCAGCTCCGTATCTGCATACAACCTCTAACGAGGTAACGACCTTGTGCGAATGTGATCCAAAGAGTAAGGCGGAAGAGGCGGAAAATGATCCTGTCAGGATGCAGGTGGAAAGGATTGTCGCCAAAGTCGAATTGAAGATTAAAGATGAAATTTATCTAAAAGGGGATGATGATAAATATTATGTCACTGTCGGAGAAGGCAGTCATACAGGTGACAAGATAAACATCCTGGGCTGGACACTCGGGAATACCAATACGGAGGTCTTTCCTTTCCGTGTAGCGCGGGGGGGATGGAGAAGTGAGTTTCCGACTGTATGGGATGCAATGCATACAAATGACCGTCTGCATTGGGCTGAAGACCCTAACTATAATTATACCGGAGCAGCGTGGCCGACCGGTACTTTTACAATTCCTACGCTTGTCAAAAATGAAGGCACATGGAAAGACAAAGCAGAATACTGTCTTGAAAATACCTGTCATTATTCAAAAATGTTCCGGTCGCAGGTAACCCGGGTGATTGTCAAAGCTGAATATATTCCGGTTGGAACAGCTTCCGGAACCGGAGAAAATAATTCAACAGATACTGACGGGACCTGGTGGTCTTTCACCTCTGTGGCTGCCCATTATTCGGCGGAACAAATGTATATAAATCTTATTTCTAAACTGAAGGTTGAAGTAGGAGGTAGTGCTCCTGCGGCTCCCTCTGCTGTAACGGTAGATCCGGATAAGTTGGGGGCCACTGGAGGCGGCTGGACCGTAAAACTTGCAACGGTAGCCGATATGCCCTCCCATTATCGTATCTCATCGGCTTCTTATACGGCGGCTAGTGGGACGACAGCGAATGTAACCAGCGAAGCCATTAGCAGTTTCGATAAAAATATCGGTCAAATCCAGAAATACGATAAAGGAGTTTGCTATTACGATATCTTTATCCGTCATTTCACGAATGGCGAAGGTGGTTATGGTGAAGACTGGCAGAACACCGGCGGCTATACGGTGCAACAGGAAGGCCGTTATGGCGTGGTAAGGAACAACTGGTATATCGTGACGATCAATTCGATCAAGAAGCAGGGCGAACCCGATATTCCGATAGATAAAGAGATCCCGGTAGATGTGGAAAACGCTTATATCGATTGCGATATCACGATCAATCCGTGGGCTGTGCGAAACCAGGGGGCCGATTTGTAAACGTTCGTTGCCCGATGACTGACCATCTGCACATATTGCGGTTGCTGGCAGCTTGGATGTTCCTCCTGCCGGCATTGACCTCCTGTATTTACGATGATATTGATGAGTGTCCGCAGGCTTACTCCGTTTGTTTCCGCTATGACTATAATATGGAGTTTACCGACCTGTTTGCCGACGAGGTGGAAAACCTTTCCGTCTATGTATTCGATGCTGGCGGGAAGTACCTCCGCACGTTCAGCGACCGGGGCGATGCTTTGCGCAAACCTGGATACAGCCTGCCGTTGCCGCTCGATCCGGGGCGATACCGGCTGGTAGCGTGGGCCGGACTGACGGATGGATGCTTCGAACCCTCCGCAATGGAAGCGTTAAACTCTGTGGCGGAAGACCTGGTGGTCACCCTCCAATGCGATGGCAATGGCGAAGTGCCTCACGACAAGCCGCTTGCCCCTTTATGGCAGGCGATGGCCGAAACCGTCACTGTTCCCCCGGTGGGGACGGAGCGTACTGATACCCTCGGTCTTATCAAAGATACGAATACCATACGTGTCATCCTGCAACAACGGAACGGTTCGCCTATCCGTGCAACCGATTACTCGTTCAGCATAGAATGCCCGCATGGCAACGGGCGGCTGGCCTTCGATAATACTTTGCTCGATGGCCGCCCCCTCATTTACCGCCCTTATTTGCAAACAGAAGGGACGGGGGATGAGGCTTCCGGTAGCACGGCGGCCGCTTCGAACGTGATAGCTGAACTGTCCGTTTCACGCCTGATGGAAGACGATGCCATGCGGCTTCATATTACGAATGCCTCCGGCAGTACGCTCCTGGTCGATCTTTCGCTGGTAAAGTATATCTTGATGACCCACAGGGAAGAGGATGGGCGGATACGTTCGGACCAGGAATATCTCGACCGGCAGGACGAGTATGTCATCACCCTTTTTCTGGACGGACAAACTTGGTTCGATGGCTTGATTATTATTAATGGCTGGGCTTTACGCCCGAGTTCTACGGATTTATAGCATATGAAAGGTACATTCTTATATAAAATGATACGTGACCTGTTGCTCGGACTGGCCTGCGGACTGTGTGCCTGCTCTAACGAAGTCCTGATCGACCGCGGAGGCCATCCCGATGCTCCGGATCCTGACGGAAAAGTTACCTTGGCGATGACAGTTCGTGTTGCTCCGCTTTCCGGTGTAGCCGATTCAGATCCCGACGTTGTTGATGAGAAGCTGGGTATCAGTGAAGCGATGGAAACAAAGATTCACTCCCTTTATGTCTTCGTTTTCAACCTTGGAGAGTCCAACTATTGCGAAGCACAAAGTTTTATCGGGAACGACCTGGTAACGAACAGTAGCGGGCTTCAGACTTTTGAAATGAAAGTGACGCCTGGTAGTAAACGTTTCTATCTGATAGCCAATCCCAGATTTGTTTTTCGTTCGGACCTGACCTCTTATACACAAGCGGAATTGCAGGAGCTTAAACTGACGGGGCTGAAAGACCATTCTGATGAAACGGGGTTTATAGAGGAAGGAGTGCATAAGGACGATGAAATACAACTAGCTGTCAAAAATAATCAAGGTATCCCTATGACCACGAGCGTTACTGGGGTTATTAGTTTAGGAGATCCGGTGGGAGGTGAAGGAGACCATATTTATAAAGGAAATCTGACGCTCGACGGTTCGTCGTCCGGGACTTTTACACTGGAAAGAGCCGTAGCAAAAGTGAAGTTGATCTGTACGGTAAGTCCGGAGGTGACAAATGGAACTTTGGGAATGACTACGTTGGAAATATTACAGGCAAACAGGACGTCTTATCTGTTGCCGAAATATGTGTTGTCGGGTGCAGACTGGAGGGTTGATTGGTCTGCGATGATGGCAGAGGCCAACCTGACAAGAACGATTAAATATGAATGGGGAAAACAGGAAAGGATGTCTGATACAGATTGGACGCCCTATGATCGCGGCACGCATTACCTGTACGAGAATTATTATGGCCCCGGACTCGACGGAGAAGAGGATGGACTGAATGACGAAGCGAAGTATAGCCGGGTACATATCGTATTGACCGACGGTCGTGATAAAACATTCCCTCTGACATATCTGAAACGTAATGATTTTCTGACAGTGACAATACGTATTTTGCCATCCAATATTGTATGTGACATCCGACCGTGGAACGACGATGTGGTTTATCCGGATTATAAATAAGTGAGAATTAAAAGAATGGATATGAAATGTCTGGTATTATATAGATCGGTTATTTGTAGCTTGGTGGCGGTATTGCTTGCTACCGGATGCACAAACGAAGTACCGGAGGAAACTGATCCGCCTGTGAATGAACGGATGACCCGGATCGTTTTCAATTCTTCTATATTTACGAAGGGAGACGGAGGCACTGAAGGGTTACCTATCGATGAAGACGCTAAAATAGAGACTGTTGATTTGTATGCTTTTGCCTGGGGAGAAGCGGATAAAAACGGTAATCGAAAAATTCTTAATTTCATTCATAAACAGGTGGTTGGAAAAGATACGATTGCGGTTAGCAGTGACTTTTTTGAAATGGATAAGTGGTCTAATAAAATAGAATATACGAGTATGTATGGTATAGCCAATCAGGGGCAGATTCAATTGCAAGGAAGGATAGGAAACAGTTATTCTTCTTTTGCGGGTTATATTTCTACCTTGGAGCAGAAGGTGGGGCGTAATCAGGTTATTGAACAAGAATATGAAGTCATGCTTCGGAATATGCTAGTCAGTATGTCCAAACATCAGCAAGGACATGTCGATAAACCCGTCCTGGCAAAAACGCTTGTTCTCAAGGGAGGCGCTTCCTATATATCGATGCCGCTGGAACGGATCTACTGCCGCATATACTTCTCGTTTCTGCTGACCGGTAATCGCACGGATGAGATTACAATAAAGAGCATTTCGGTCGATAAGAATAATTATGTGGGGTACTTGTTTAAAGAAGAGAATACATCCGGACAGAAACAAGCAGATGAACTTCGATGGGAGTTGCCTGCGACCGACAACCTGTTTCATGATGCGGATGGGACAACTTACGACCAGCCTTTGCATCCCGGAACACCGATGGTGACTGTTTATCAAGACGATTACCCTTTTAATTTCCTGAGTTACCAATACCTCTGTGAAGATTCATCAGATGCCCCTGTTATAACACTGACTATTGCAACGAAGCGTGACGGAGAAATGGTGGTGGAGCGTACATTGCGGGCTCCCTTGTACAATCTTAGTGGGACAGGCTATAAAAAACATTACGGGCTGATGCGCAATCATTCCTACCAGGTAATATCTACTATCAACTCGAGTACGCTCGAATTGAAGACGGTGACTGTCGATACGCAGGACTGGGTGGAACGCCCTCCGGTCAGTATTCCCGAATTTCAATAAATGTAACATAACTATCTGGCAATGAAATACAGCAATACATATACTATTACTATAACGATTATTTTGTCATTCTTTTTCTTCCTGTTTTCGTGTAGTGATGAGAAAATGGGGTATGGCGACGGTACGTTGGTTGTGGAAGAAGGCATTCCGGGAACATTCTCCCTGACGGTCGGAACCGATCAGCCAGCCTTGCATGTCGTTACGAGGTCTGCCACGGAGGATGAAAAGACGATCTCGTCGCTTTATGTCTTTGTGATAGATGTAACGGATACGGGGTCAGGTGCCGGCCATCCGGTACTGTCCCGGAAATGGTTTCCGGATGCGGACGCTTTTACTTTTGTCGGCGGTCGTTTGCAGGTTGATATTCCGTCTGTTTCCTGTAGCTCTGTCAGAATATTTGCCGTAGCCAACCTGGGGATGGCAAACCAACTGGCGAATAACGACGAAATGTTGAATGCCTTTCATAATGCGGCGACGGAGGCCGAACTGGAAAAGATAACAGCACAGTTGGAAGCGGATGATAACTCGAAAGCCCTTGTAGATCGTATACAAGGCTGTCTGCCGGCTTCCGGGCATTTTTATTGCGTGCATCAGAATGAGGGTACAGCCGATGCTCCGCAGTATCCCCTTTATTCAGAAGGCCCGACGTTTGCTTTGGAGAGCAACGGAAGCGGTTCGTTGACGCTTAAACATGCCAATGCCGGGAGTGGCTGGAAGGTAGGCGATCCCGTTGACGGCGGCATCTGGCTTCACCATCTGGATGCCCGGATCTCTTTTGAGGTGAGGCTGGCCGATGGTCTTCCTGCCGGTTCCTATTTCAAGTTGAAATCATGGAAGGTGAAGAATCTGCATACACGGACATATGTACATTGGCAGGAAGATAATGCACATACTTCTGACCGGCTGGGAGAGACGCCTGACCTGACCGGCAGCTATATTGTTGAAAGTCCCGATGAAGATGGAACCAGTACGGTAAGCAGTTTCACTTTCTATGCCTTTGAGAACCGGCATGAAAAGAATCTGGCGGATGCCGATGCTGTGAAAGCTGCGATGACTGCGGAAGGTTATTCAATAGATCATTTTACACAAGCGGATGAAGCCTATGTGCTGCGTGAAAAGAAAAGTGCGGACGGGACATTCAAATATGCTCCGGCGAATGCTGCCTATGTCGTGCTGAAAGGTGAATTTTATAATCCAAAAGCAGGAGAGGGGGGAGTACAGCAACGTGCCGCCAATGTGACTTATCTGATTCATTTGGGATATATCGGTAATGGGAATATGGAAAAGCCGGCAACCGGTAATGAGGAATTGAACAAACTGAACGATTACCGTATCCTGCGTAACTCCGGTTATAAGTATAAAGTAACAGTCAGAGATGTTGAAAATATAAAGTTGGAAGCAGAGCAGGACGGGCATCCGGAAAAACAACCGTCGGCAGAAGGTAGTGTGGTGGATTCGGATTTCGATCTACAGGCTGATGCCCATTATGAACAACGGCTGATCATGCTGAATCTCACGGATGTGACAGAAAACCTGAAAAATTCGGATGCAGGCTATTCTTATACAGTGAGTACACCTTTCACCTCCTCGCCTGTGTCGGTTGCGTTAAATGATGACGGTACGGATAACCGCCCGCTGACCCTGGATGATGGCTGGGTACATTTTGCTTATCTCAATAACGATGCCTACGGACTGATTTCGCAGGCGATGTATCAGCGTATGCAGGAAGGTGCCGGTTATGGCCTGCCTTATACCTACACCTATGATGTGAATCCGGGAGAAAGTTCGGCAAGCAGCCCTGTGCAGTTATGGACTCCGCTTACCTTGTTGAAAAATCTCAAGGCATGGATTGAAACCTATAAGGCGGCGATAAATGCCGGGAAAGAAATTATAAACACAAATCCCAACGACCCGTATATCGAACTTGACGGAAAGCCGTTTTATCTGAACAGGTATTTCACGGTATATATAGATGAGTATTATTATAAACAAAATCCGGTTACCGGTACGACATCGAATACTCTTTGGACGAGTTTTTGCAATGCGGATGATCGTACAATGAGTATTTTCCAGAAAACCTATGCCGGGGGAGACGGACATAGCAGTTATACCCGTTCCGGTTTGAATATCCGGCAGCGTTCCATCCAGACTTTATATTCGCCGGGGCAAACCGGCCAACAACTAGCCCATTTTGCCTTCGGCATCGAGCATACGGACGAATACGGGGGAAGCTATAATATCGCCCCGAAGCAGAATATGCTTTTTACCTCTTATTCGACGGCTGATAACGGACTGGAAAATACACATCTGGGACTTTGGAAAAATACAAAACTGGTGGAAGATGCTATCGGCAATTATTCCTGGAAAGGGGTATATGCGATTTTTCCGAAGAATGAACGGACGTCCGAAGGTTCATTACCGGTTTATCCCGTAGGTAAGAGTAGCCGTTACGCAAATGTGGCAGCGCTTTCACGCAACAGGGATAATAACCGCAACGGTATGATCGATCCAGAAGAGATCTTGTGGTATGTCCCGTCACGAAAAGAGATGATGACATTGTATTTGGGATCATTCCTGATGCCGGACCCTCTTTATCAGGCTAAACTGGAGAAAAACGGCAAATTGTATTATGTGACCAGTACTTGTGAAAACACCAAAGGACTGGGAATCCTGCTTGCCGAAGAGGGAACCGCTATCGGTTGGATGGACGGTTCCGGCGGCTCGTTCTCTGAAGGAGACAGGGATAACTGTTATATAAGGTGTGCCCGTAGTCTGGGTACTCCGGCTTCTCTGCAAACAGATTTCCCTTATACTGGTGGTTATGTTCTCGAAGATCTGATAAGCGTCAACCCGGTACCGACAGTTGGCGATAATGCAGTAAATTATACGTTTACATATAATAAATATAATACGGGTGGTTTCCGTTCTATGATCGACGCCGGTGCATTGGGAAGTCATACTTTGTTTCAGGCGGCTGCCCGTCCGTATCGTAGTTTCATTACGGCAAAGACGCTTCTCTATGATGCGGATAACAACCTGGCTGACTGGAGTAAGGCTCGTAGTTTGTGTAACGGCTATTCGGAGTTGGCAGATCGTTCGGATAAAGGCTCCTGGCGTTTGCCCAATGCCAGCGAAGCATTAGCGATGTTACTTTATATAACTCCGGCTTCCATGTGGGATAACTTGGAGGGACAGCTGATGTGGTCCTGTACGCAAGTATCCGGAGATTCCGGATATATAGGTGTGAATTTCGTGGAACAGGAGATGCTGCATATGTCCGATGACAAGGGATATGTGAGATGCGTCAGGGATCAGAAATGATCGGCAGGAGATGAAAAAGGCTGTGTCAAGAGGAATAAATATTTTAGTAAAACTCTTCCTAAATATGATTGCGTCTCGCAAAAACATCTATCTTTGGAAATCAATAGATGGAGGGCTTTGGATGAAAGATAAATGCATATATATAAGAGGGTTATTTATAACGTTTTGTTTGCTTTTATGGGGGACGGGGACTTACTGTTCCGGGACGGGCATTGGCGAAACTCAAAATAAACTGACTCAGGATAGTTTGCAGGCCGTTCTTCAGCAATCGACAGCGGCAGATGTGAGGTTGAAGGCGTTGTATAAATTAGCCTACCTGCATAGGGATTCACCTGTGGAACTTGATTATCTGGGACAGATGATCCGGTTGGCTGATGAGGTCGATTCCATGTCGTATTATTATGAGGGACTTTCTTTTTTGGGACGTTATTATTGCAATAAGAATAATCCGGACAGTCTGTTTTATTGGGGAGGGATACTCGATTCGGTAACGAAGGCCCATAATGATATTCCGGAAGCTAGGTTTGATTTCCTTAATTATTATTGTCGTTGTTATCTGATTAATGGTGATTATGAGTTGGCGATGAACGAGGCGGTGCGCCTTCAGATTCTGGCGGATGAAACAGGGATATTGAGGGGAGCAATTTCCAGTAACGAATATTTAGGCATGATTTATCTTTTTATAGGCAGGGATGAAGATGCTGTAACTGCTTTTGAAAAAGGGTTGTCTCTGATAAGGGAGTCCGGCGAAGACCCTACTTATGAAATACAGATCATGTCTTATCTGGTGATTTCTTATTTTCGGCTCAATAAGCTGGATAAAGTCAGGCCTCTCCTCGAGCATTTTGAATTTTTATTGCGGGATATGGAGAAAGAGTCTCCTGGAAAATGGGTCAACTATCCGTTTGCCCGGATGTTCTGTATTTTGTATTCCAATTATATTAATTTGTATGTAGCAGAACATAATCGAGCTGAGGTGTATAAAGCAGTGCAAAAGGCATCTTCTTATGTGAATGAGAAGAATAGGGATGAAGCCTATCTGATCTCTATCTATAATCTGGCGATGGCCCGGTATTATTTGTTCGTAAAAGATTACCCGGAGGCTTTCCGTCAGATTGACAGGACACTGACGGCCGAATATTCGCCGGACGTTCTGAAAGTGAAACTCGAGATACTCAAAGCTGCCGGAAAGAAGGATGAAGCACTCTCCCTGCATGAAGAATTATTGAAGTTGGTTGAGCAGACAAACGTTACAGCTTTTACCCGCCAGTTGAATCAACTCCGAACTTTGCATAATCTGAATGAGAAGAAAATACAGGAGCAGCATATGCTTCATCAGAAAGAACAACTGTCTCAAAAACAAACCCAGTTGACAATTTCCATTATCTTTTTTGGAGTGTTGCTGATATCGTTCTATTTTTTGTTCCGTTATGCGTATCACACTCAAAAGTTGAAGAATGATTTGCAAAAGGAGCGCGGAGTGCTGATCGAAACAACAGATAAACTGCGCATAGCCAAGGAACAGGCAGAAGAATCCAACCGCATGAAGACGGCTTTCGTGGCTAACATCAGCCATGAGATACGGACACCTCTGAATGCGATTGTCGGCTTTTCCGGTTTATTGGAAGATGCGGATGAGGGAGAGCGGAAGGAGTTTATCCGTATCATTAATAACAGTTCGGATTTATTACTGAACCTGGTAAACGATGTCCTCGATCTGTCGCGCCTGGATTCGGACTCGTTCAGCCTGGTCCTTAAAGATTGTAATATCTATTCTTGTTGCACGAATGCCCGGGAAAGCATGCAGCAGAAAGTACAGCCGGGGGTTAAACTGACCCTGACATGCTCGGATAAAGATTATATAATGAAAACCGACCCGCTCCGCTTACAGCAATTACTGCTGAACCTGCTGACGAACGCAGCCAAATTTACGGAGGAGGGAGAGATCAACCTGGATTATCAGGTCGACAAAGAGAAGAAGCAGGTCGTTTTCTCAGTAACGGATACCGGCTGCGGTGTCCCTCCCGAAAAGCAGGAGAGTATCTTCAACCGTTTTGAAAAAGTGGATGAGTTTAAACAGGGAGCCGGACTTGGATTACCAATCTGCCGTATGATAGCCAGCCGTATCGGAGGTACGCTGACCATTGATCCTACTTATACCGAAGGGGCACGATTTATATTCGTGCATCCGTTTGGAGAGTGAAAAGGATTATCTATCTTTGTTTGCATGATGAATGTAAAGGATGTAATCAAAAATATACGTTTGCGCTGGGTGGTACTGGTGGTTTTGCTAGTGTTTATCCGGACGACTATGTCTTTTCCTGTGATGGGAGAGTGGTATGCCCGTACGGTCTATCCGGTATTTTCGGCGGTGTTATCCCGTTTCTCTTCTCTTTTCCCTTTCTCGATCGGCGATTGCTTTATTTATGGCAGTATTGCTGGGTTGGTAGTCTATCTGGTTTATGCGATTGTGAAACGGCGTCCGTGGTTGAGGACCATCGGGCGGATGGCGGAATTTTTGCTTTGGGTATATGTCTGGTTCTATATGGCCTGGGGGATGAATTATTTCAGGATGAACTTCTATGCCCGGGCGGAAGTGCCTTATGCAGCCTATTCGGAGGATAACTTCCGTTCGTTTCTGGCTGATTATACGGAGGCGTTGAATGCTTCCTTTGTTCCTGTCGGGAAGATCGACAAGGCGGTCGTGGCGAAGGAGGTGGAGAAAAGCTACCGGGAAATAGCGGGACGTTTCGGCCTGGTCCGGCCGGCGGCTTACCTGCATCCGAAACCGATGTTGGTCCCGGCCCTGATGAGTGGCGTCGGCGTACTGGGATATATGGGACCGTTCTTTACCGAATACAATCTGAATCCGGATCTGCTTCCGGTTCAGTATCCTTTCACCTATGCTCATGAAATGGCGCATGTACTGGGCATTTCCAATGAGGCGGAGGCAAACCTGTACGGTTTTCTGGCATGTTCACGTTCCGAAGTGCCGGAAATACGTTTCTCCGCTTATTTCGGTTTGCTGCCTTATGTGCTGGGCAATGCGTACCAGTTGTTGCCGGAAGAGGAATTCAACCGTTGGAAAGAAACGATCTCTCCGGATGTGAAAGATGCCTACAACCGTAAAGTGGCTTACTGGCAGACATTATATAGCCCGATGATCGGCGATATACAGGACACGGTCTATAATTGGTTCCTGAAAGGAAACAACATTCCTTCCGGCCGTCAGAATTATTCGGAAGTGGTCGCTCTTTTAATGGCTCTGGATGCTTCCTCACAAGAAAAATGATCGCGTAACAAGCCAACAGAAATAAATACCTAACGGTAGATATGGATTAAAATAATTCTCTACTTTTGCATATATCAATTATGTAGCAAATATCTAAAACTAATAAGATGAAAAATCAAAGACTGGGATGTGTATTGGCTGGTATAGCTATTTGGGGATTAACGGGGTGTTCGCCGGAATCGATAATCCTTGAAGGTAAAGTTTCGAATCTTTCCGGTAATACGATTGTTTATCGGCCGACAATGGATGGTATATACAATGCGACACAAAGGGATACCTTGTTTCTGCAAGCCGACAGTACGTATCGTATCACTCTTCCGTCTAAAGGAAATGAGAAGATATCTTTCTATATCTATGGGCAAAAATACCTGGGAACGGTTTATGCTGAACCGGGAAAGAATGTACTCGATATCGACGCATCCCTCGAAAATAACCTGAGTATTGAAAATACGTTGGTAAAAGAAAATGAAATAGTAAAAGAACTTTCCCGTTTACAGGAAGAAGTCTTTAATTTGAGAGCACGAAGAGGCGATGCTTTCCAGGTAGCAAAGGATACAGTAGCCTCTTCCGTCTATCAGAAACTGACGGATTATGCGTCGGGAATAGAGCAAAAGATTACAGGGGTGGATGATGTATTCAAAAAGAGGGCGGTACAAGACGTTCGTATGCAGATGTTGCTGGCCTTTATGAACCAATATTTTGGCATTAACTATCAGGGTACGGAAGAAACAAAGAAAGAGTGGGAGGCCGTCTATCCGGAAATGTTGGCATATGCGGATATCAGTCAGCCGGAGAATGTCTTTTCCGAAGCATTTGCTGATGTGATATCCAATGTAGCCGGTATAGAACTTTACATGAAAACAAAACAGCAGCCCAAAGACCGGAATGAAGGCAAGCAGAAACTTTTCGACTGGTATAAAAACAATCTGAAAGGGCGTGTACAGGAAGTCGCCATGGCCAACGTGATCCTTGAAGATGCTTCGAACGAGAGTTATTCAACGGGGATACCGGCTTTATACGAACAGTTTAAAGAATTGCATTCGGGTAACACGCTGACTCCGGCATTGGAAAAAGCGATACAGAAAAATATCGCATTCAACAATCAGGAGCTTCCCGAAGACATTCATATACTGAACACCGATAGTGTGCGTTCTTTTAAAGAGATAACCGACCGATATGCCGGCAAAGTTATTTTTATCGATATCTGGGCTACCTGGTGCGGTCCTTGTCGTGAGTCTTTTGCCCATGTGAAACCTTTGCAACAATATGCGAAAGAGAATGACATCGTATTGTTGTATGTTTCTATCGACCGTCCGACCGATGCCGCTTTGTGGAAGAAGATGGCCGGGTATTATAATCTGAAGGGCGACCACGTTATTATTAATGAGTTTTTCAAGATGGATATCTACAATACATTCGGAAATAACGGTGCCTTATACATACCTCATTGCGCTATCATCAATAAGAAGGGAGAGTTGCAATTCAAGAAAGCAGCCAGCCCGGAAGATATGGATAAACTGGCGGAACAGTTACGGGAAGCCGGTGAATGATTCTGAAATCTAACCTTACAATTCAGTAAGCCTTTAAGAAAGCAGGTTTTTGGGGAGTAATAAGAAGATGATCGGTAGATAATCTTTTAAACTGACCCGTAACTGTTTTAAGGCTTGCTGGATACGGTAATTTACCGTCTGGGTGGAAACTTGCAGGATTTCGGCAATCTCTTTATAACTTTTATTTTCAAAGCGATGCATTACAAATGCCTCCCGGTAACTGGGCGGTAAGGCATGTATTGCCTCAAAGATATGCTTTTTCAGCTCTTCCGTTTGATAGAAATCGGTATCCTGTAGCATTTCCAGCATATATTCGTAGAAACGTGTTTCTGCCCGCAGTTGTGACTGTTGGCGGGTAAGTTGATTGATGCATCTGTGGTAGACTGCCTTGTACAGGTATTGGCAGAAGGAGGTATTGAAGGTTTGTATTTCCCGATTTTCCCATAACCATAACATGACATCCTGCACGATCTCTTCGGCATCTTCCAGACTGACAAATCGATTTGCATACGTACATAACATCGGATAGTATCTTCTGAATAAGGTACCATAAGCCTTTTTATCCCCATGTTGCATGGCTGATAACAGAAATGAATCATCTATCGCTTGTGAGGTATTTTTCATATCACTTTCTCCCTGGTTGCAAAGGTAGGTTTTTTGTCGTAGAAAAAAAATATCAAAAAAAAGTGGATTCCCGTTTAGTAATCTGTCGTAGTTCTCTTGTCTAATATATAAACAGGGATAAAAGTGCAGATGGAAACATTCAATATAGATAAGATAGAAGAGATTCTTCCCCGGTATTGTTCCGGTGAGGCAACGATAGAAGAATGCCGGATGGTAGAGGAATGGATCGGGCAGTCGGAAGATAATTACCGGATTGTCAAACAAATGTATGCCATCGATCAGGCAATGGGCACGGTGCGGATGGAATCGCAGGTGAATACAGAGAGGGCTTTGGCCTCCGTCAACCGTAAAATGAGTAAGGAACGTTCGCTCGTAAACTGGTTTACCTGGGTACAGCGGGTGGCAGCTATTCTCTTTGTTCCCCTTCTTATTATCTGGGGCATCGAGCACTTTACTCCCCGGACTGAGATTGCCCGGATGATCGAGATAAAAACAAATCCGGGAATGACGACGACTGTCGACCTTCCTGACGGTTCCAAAGTTTATCTTAATTCGGAATCTTCTTTGACCTATCCTTCTTCTTTCAGTGGAGAAAAGAGAAATGTTCAACTAAAAGGAGAGGCATTCTTTGAAGTACAGAAAGATCCTGAACATCGTTTTATCGTATCCGGTCCTTGTCAAACGCAGATTGAAGTCCTGGGAACGTCTTTTAATGTGGAAGCGTTCGAGAGAGATTCGTTTATCTCCACAACGTTGGTGGAAGGGAAAGTCCGCTTTGCTTATCAGAAGAATCAGAAACTTGCTACGGTAGAGATGAAACCCGGACAAAAACTGCTGTATGATACAACCTCTTCTCAGGTTAAGCTGCTTCGGACAAGTGGTGAAACAGAGACTGCCTGGAAAGACGGAAAGATCGTTTTCCTGGCAACTCCGTTACCGGAAGCATTGCGGATGTTGGAGAAACGTTTTAATGTAAACTTCGTATTATCCAATGACCGCCTTCGTAGTGAAGCCTTCAACGGTACTTTCACAAACCAGCGTCTGGAACGTATATTGGAAATATTTAAAATATCATCGAATATAAAATGGCGTTATCTGGATACCCAGAATACGACAAATGAGAGAGCGAGAATAGAAATTTATTAATCTAATTGAAAAGATCATGAAAAGTAAACCACCCTAAAGAAAAACATCCGGAGAAATATTGGCGTATTTCACCGGATGGAAAGAATTAATTTAAAACGCTTGTTTGGCGACAAGCAGTAGTAAATCACTTTTATTAATTAGATCAGTACAAAGTTATGCAAAAACATTTTAATACCCAACAGTTTTGGGTAGCAGAGTTTCTGCGGTTTATCTTAAATAAAATACCGAGAGTTATGAAGTTATCAGTCTTCTTACTATTATGTTCCATAGGTTTGGCGCAAGCAACAGACAGCTATGCACAGAAGGCTACAGTGAATCTGGAGATGCGGAACCAAACGGTAAAAGAAGTGTTGGATGAGATCGAGGAACAATCAGATTTCTCTTTCTTCTTCAATATCAAACATGTCGATCTGCATCGGAGAGTCTCTGTCGTAGCTAAGAAAAGCGATATATTTAAAGTGCTGGAAACAGTGTTTGCCGGTACGGATGTGCGCTATTCGGTAGTGGATAGAAAGATAATCCTGTCGACAGAGAAGCATGAAATTCAGCAAATTAATCAAGATAAAAAAGTTACAGGTGTTATCAAAGACCAACATGGTGAACCTGTTATCGGTGCGAATGTGTCTGTAAAAGGTACGACTATAGGAACAATTACCGGTATCGATGGTGATTTTGCTTTAGAAGTGCCGGCAAATGCAGTCATACAGGTTTCTTATATCGGTTATGTCCCTCAGGAACTTCGTTTGGGCGGTAAGAATCATCTGGATGTTGTGTTGAAAGAGGATTCGCAAGCATTGGATGAAATAGTAGTCGTAGGTTATGGCGTACAAAAGAAAATAAATCTTACCGGTTCGGTATCATCTGTTAAGAGTGAAGAGCTGGAACGTCAACCGATCGTAACCATGAAGGATGCTTTGGCAGGTTTGGTTCCCGGTCTGACAGTCGTGAAGTCGTCCGGACAACCCGGATCGAGTAATCCGACCATCACAGTACGTGGGGTAGGAACGTGGAAAAACGCAGGTCCTCTCGTATTGGTAGACGGTATGTCGATGAGCATTGCTGATGTTTTACCTAACGATATTGAAAGCATATCGGTATTGAAGGATGCGGCCTCGGCTGCTATCTACGGTTCACGTGCTGCCAACGGGGTAATTCTGATTACAACGAAAAAAGGAAAAGAAGGTAAAGTGCAAGTGAATTATAACGGAAATGTCGGTTGGCAACAAGCTACGCGTCAGCCAAAATCGGCTACAGGTTGGCAGTATGCGGAGTTGTACAACCGTGCAATGTTGGCCGACGGCAAAGCATTGCCTGACGGAACGACATTACTATTCCCGCAGGATAAGATCGATCGTATGAAGAATGGTACAGGAGATATCGATCATAATGAAGCGAATACCGATTGGTTCGATGAACTGTTACATACAGCTTTACAACATACTCATGATATTTCTATTACGGGAGGTAACGACCGCGTGCAGTATGTCGGAACAGTAGGGTATGCAAAACAGGACGGTATTATCGAGTCGTCATACGAACGTTATAATACTCGTTTGAATACGACGGCTAACCTGGCTGATTGGCTTACTATTCAATCAAACATTGCTTATATCAATGATGTCAGCAAAGAGAGTCCGGGACTTGGTTATGCCTATTATTACGCACCACGTTCATTCCCCAATATGCCGGTTAAATATTCGGATGGTACCTGGTCGTTCCACTCTACACCGAAGAATCCGGTGCGTATGACGACTGATGAATATGGTTATCAACGATATGAAACGGATAAGTTGTCGTTGTTACTTTCGCCTGAAATCAAACTGTTCGAGAACTCATTGTTCCTGAAGGGCGTATTAGGCTACGAAAGTAAAACATCTTATGTGGACAAGTTTGAAAAGAAAGTTATTTACGATGCTTTCGAACCGGCCGGACAGAGCGAGAATATATTCGTGGCTCGTAATACCAAGACGGATACCTGGTATCGCAACCGTAACCTGACCTTAAGTGCTACGGCCAATTATATGAAAAAATTCGGCGACCATGATATTAATGTATTGTTGGGAGCATCACGCGAACAGTTCAGATATAATACAACCTCAGCTTCACGAAAAGATTTCCCGACCGATGATTTCGAAGTGATCGATCCGGGTGATGCCGCCACAGCTACGGCCACAGGAAATAAGACCTATAGTGCCTTGACTTCTGTATTCGGTAGATTGAATTACTCTTACAAAGATCGTTACCTGTTTGAAGCGAATGTTCGTCGTGACGGTTCTTCCAAATTTGCCCGCGGACATCGTTGGGGTACGTTCCCTTCTTTTTCGGCTGCCTGGAGAATATCTGAAGAATCTTTTTTCAGTCCGCTTAAGAGTGCTGTGCAGAACCTTAAACTGCGTGCATCGTGGGGTAAGCTGGGGAACCAGAGTATCGATAATTATCTGAGTATGTCTACGTATGCTGTTGTAGGTGGCGGTACCCGTTTTTATTTATTCGATGGTACTGTACAATCATTAATGACGGAAAGTGTTATGGGTAATAACATTATCACATGGGAAACGAGTACGAACCTGAACTTCGGTCTCGATGTCAATGTACTCGATAATCGCTTAGGTCTTACGTTCGACTGGTATAACCGGGATACGGATGATATTTTGTTAAGCCTCGAAGCTCCCAGCCTGTTGGGTATCACACCGCCTATTTCGAATGCAGGTAAGGTGAGAAACCGCGGATGGGAATTGACTGTCAACTGGCAGGATCAGATAAACAGCGACTTCAGTTACAACGTTAATTTCATGTTGTCCGACGTAAGGAATAAAATTCTGGATATGCACGGATACAAGTCACCGACATCCAGCCTGACTACCCGTATCGAAGGCGAACCGATCGATGCGCTGTTTGGTTGGCAAACGCTGGGACTTGCCGACACGCAGGAAAAATATGAACAATACAAAGATGTGATGTTGACATACAACTCGAATTTCTCAATGGGTGATATTATTATCGCGGATTTGGATAAAGACGGAAAGATTACGGAAGCCGACAAAAAGATTATCGGTAACCAGATACCCCGTTATACCTTCAGCCTGAACCTGGGATTCAATTATAAGGCATTGGATTTCTCTGCCATGTTCCAGGGAGTAGGTAAAGTCGATGGTTTCCTCGGACGCGACATTATCGAACCGCTGGGTTCTCAAACGGCTATGGAAGAACATTATTATGATTCTTTCGACCCGTCGAACCCGACTACCGGTAAATATTATCCGCGTATGACAATGGCCAACCGCCTCAATTATGCCAATATGTCGCATTGGGTACAGGATGCCTCTTATCTGCGTTTGAAGAACTTACAGGTAGGGTATACATTTAAGTTCGGCGAAAAGTCACCGGTAGAGAGGACCCGGATTTATTTCTCCGGCTCCAACCTGTTCACGTTGACAAAATATAGAGTCTTTGACCCGGAAAACGGATTGAATACCACTTCTTTTCCGAACTCACGAGTATATAGCATAGGTGCTAATGTTACATTTTAAAAATTGAAATCATCATGAAGAATAAATTATTATCGATAGTCTTTTTAGTAGGATGTGCACTCTGTTCTTGTGACGACGTGCTGGACGCACTTCCTGAAGATAAATTGCCGGAAGAAACTTTTTGGCAGACACCCGGTAATGTCCGTGCATTTGTTGCAGACGTATATTCCCGCTCTTTCCCGTTGGAATATGAAATGCATCCTTGTTTCGATGAAGCGATGTCTGATAATTCCCACATGGCATGGGAGGGATGGTATACCAATATAAAATTGATTGCTAACGGTTCATATCTTACAACCACTTCTGTTGTAAATAATAATTGGGCTTATGCCTATACCAATATCCGTATGACCTGTCAGTTTCTGCAAAACATAGAGAAATGTACAGAGTTGGATACTGCGGAAAAAGAGGCGCTTACCGGACAAATACGCTTTTTCCTGGCTTACAGTTATATCCGTTTAGTCGCCCTGTACGGAGATGTACCTTTGGTTGAAAAAGTGTTGACAGAAGAAGAGTCCAAAATTCAGACCAGAACGCCCAAGGCTGAAGTGCTGGCGTTTGCCCACGGTCAACTCGACCAGGCTATTAAGGAGTTGGATGGTAAGGCACTTGGAAAAGGACGTGTTACGGCCGGTGCATGTAAGGCCCTGAAAGCACGTGCTTATTTATGGGAAAATGATTATAGTAACCTGCTGGCTGTTACATCGGAATTGATTGGTAAATATTCGCTCAACACTGCCGGTGAGACACCTTATGCCGACCTGTTCAACGGGAATGCCGAAGATGCGGACGAAATTATTCTGGCACGTGAACATGCCCATACAAGTGGAAGTATCACAACCGGTAACCGGTTGAATCAAGCATTTTTCCTGAAAGAAATGTCTGGTGGAGATGCTCTTCGTGCACTTACCCCTACCGGAAGTTTGATCGATGCTTACCCGATGGCTGATGGCCGGTTGATACATGAAAATGGTTCTACTTATAATCCGAAAGATCCTTATAAAGATAGAGACCCCCGTCTGGCACAATCTATTATCTATCCCACTTCTACGATTCGTGAATCGAAAACAATGACATGGGTACTTTATGATCCGGAATCAGAAGAAAGTATCCCGGGACAACGTTATGATGCGAAAGAGCCTTCATCTACCGGATATGTCTGGAAGAAGTATTGCGACTGGAGCGATCATGCCATGGTCCAAATCCTGGACGGTGGTGTAGATGTTATCTATTTCCGCTATGCAGATGTATTGTTGATGCACGCCGAAGCATTGCTCGAAACGAAAGGGGTTGCCGCTTCTTCTGAAATTTTCGGTATTATCAACCAATTGCGTGATCGTTGTGGCGGCGGACGTGTAACGGCGGCTAACTATACATCGGAAGATGCACTGCGGACATTGGTTCGTAACGAACGCCGTGTGGAATTGGCTAATGAAGGTCTGCGTTTCTTCGACCTTCGCCGTTGGAAGGTTGCTGAAAAGACTGTGGCAGTCTCCGGTGAGGGAATGAATGGCGAAGTATATGGTGCTTTTATGCGTTTGGACGGTGTCGGTGCTACCGACAGGACAGTAACCGTGGATGGTGTTCCCCGTCGCTATGTGGAAACGTATAAATTCGATCCTTCCAAGCATTACCTGTTCCCGGTACCATCTAAAGACATTGACCTGACCAACGGTTCGTTGACGCAAAATCCGGGATGGAGCTAAGCTGGATCTTTCCATCGTAATAAACATTGAAGGGCTGTGTCAAAATGGGGTTTTGATACAGCTTCTTCTTAAATCATAATTAGAAAAACAGTTGATTTTATATGAATTACTATTTTTTGGCAGGTTGTCTGCTTATGGTGGGACTACTGGTCGGATGTCAACCAGGAGAAAAGAAGACATTATCCGATAAAGGTGAAAATGTCTTTCCTGTCTCCACCCATCGGGCATTGAATCCGATAGCACCTCCGGGCGTATTTATAGCCGATCCGGAAGTAAGGCAAATGCCTGACGGACGTGTCTATATTTATGGTTCGCGCGACGAACCCGGTAACAGCTGGTGTTCGCATTCTTATAACGTGCTTTCTTCTTCCGATCTGGTGAACTGGCATGTGGAGCAATTCTCCTTTGCCACCGAAGGGGTGGGGAAGCAGGTCGACTATACCGACAGGCTTTTGTTTGCACCCGACTGTATCTACCGGGATGGAAAATACTATCTCTATTATTGCCTGGCCGGAGGTGGGGAAGATGAAGGTGTTGCCGTTTCTTCTTCTCCTTATGGTCCGTTCAGGGATGGGAAGGTAATGGAAGGGATAAGCGGTATTGACCCGTCCGTATTCATCGATGATGACGGGCAGGCCTATTTGTTTTGGGGACAATGGCATGCCAGGGGGGCAAAGCTGAGTAAGGATATGCTTTCCATAGAAGGAGCTGTTCATGACAGTTTGCTGACCTATAAAACGCATTTTTTCAATGAAGGCAGCTCGGTCCGCAAAAGAAACGGCATCTATTATTTAGTATATGGAAGCCATTCCCGGCATGGAGAGTCCAACTGCGCTACGTTGGATTATGCGACAGCGACTTCTCCGTTAGGTCCTTATACATACAGAGGGGTCATTATCGATAATTGGGGTAGTGACAGGAATCTGGTGAACAATCATGGTTGCATCACCGAAATCGACGGACAATGGTATATCGCTTATCATCGTCCTACCCATGCAACTGCAACAGGTACTATGCGGAAAGCCTGTCTGGAGCCTATCACTTTTAATCCGGACGGCACGATACCTGAAGTAGAAATGACTACACAGGGAATCGGCGGTCCCATCTCTCCGTTCTATCGGATGGATGCAGCCAGGGCTTGTCTGCTGTCAGGCAATGTGATGGTATCCGTACGCAGGCCGGATAACGATATTCCGGTAGAGTATTTGGCAGGTATTCGTGACGGGGATTATGCTTATTGGAAATATTATGACTTTACCAGTACCGATGCCGACCGTTTTATTTGTAAGACATGGGGCAAGAACAGGGCCGCAAAGATCGAAATTCGTTTGGATGGTCCGGAAGGTGAGTTGCTTGGAGTCTGTGATCTGACTCCTATGGAGGGTGAAGTGGCCTATGCCGTTCATGAAACAAAAATTAAACCGGTTACAGGCAAACATGCGTTGGTACTGGTTTTTAAAGCGGTTGAACCGGCAGATACAGAGGATGAAGACTTAATGAATTTGGAGTGGTTTACTTTTTCTACTTCCCATATTCCTCGGTGAAGTGGTATTTTTTGGAAAAAGGACTATAGTTTTGCCTGGTTGGGCATTATACTATAGTCCTGAATTCATCTCAAAATAGAATGATTTCTACTTCTTCTATTCAAAATAAGTTTTCCGGAATAATTCCTTCATTTGTTCATCTGTGAGTAATATCTGCTTATTATCAACCCTCTACAGATGAAGGCAATGAATAAACCCTGGTGCTTCGATACCCATTTTTCTCCAATTTACCTTCATCGATCAGCTTTTTCAGGTCTTCCAAAGCACGATACTTGGAGCAACCCGTCAGTTCCCGGTAATCGCCACAAGTGATATAATGATGCTTTTCCAGGTATTCCGTCAGCCTGCGGACCCGTTCTCCGAAAGGGGGCAACACACCTTTTCCTTCCGGCATGCGTTCCAGATCCATTGTCTTTAGTTTGTTTTTCAGGTATTTGCCACAGCGGAAATTCACATTCTTGAAGTGGATCGACTCGCTTCGGATCTCCTTCTTATCCATGACCGGACGCGAAGAAAGCGAGACACTGAAAAAGCCCAATTCCTCCAGTTCGACATTATATCCCTGATCCAGACGGCTGGCCATCACATCGGCAATGACCCGCAACGCCCCTTTTAGATCGGCTCCCGACATTCCGGAGCGAGCTTCCGCCTCTTCTATCAGATCGTTCGTACGGATTGTTCCGTAAGGTACTACACGCGGATGCAACGCTTGTTTTTTCTTATCTCCCGTTGGGTTCGGATTGCGAACCATTCGATATCTTGCACACATATCAGTTGTTTTTTAAGGTGTAACCAGGCATCCGGTAATGCCGGAGTGCTTTCTTATATCTTATTTGTTAGTTATCATACGCTTGTTCGACTGCTGTAGGACGCTTGTAAGACTACTGTTGAATAAGCGTATGACAATTGAAAAACAAGAAAGAATAACGCACTAAAGATATAAATAATAATCGACAGAAGCCTTGTTATCCATAGTTTTTTTTCTTATCTTTAAGCAGAAAATACACCTTGGATCACAAGCAAATGAATGTAACACAGTATAAAGACGGAAGTAAGTCCGTTAAAACCTTTTCACTTAGTGAATTAGTCGATACGATGAAGGACCGTGCGTCCGGTCGTGCAGTAGAAGAATTCCGGGAAAAACTGGAGGAGTGTCCTCCGGGTTGTCCTTGTCCGGCGGCAAGTAAACTGCCCCGGATTGTTTTTGGTGCCGAATACCGGAAGAAGAACGGAGAGATGAAAATGGCAGCCTACAATGGTCTTGTTCTTCTCGAAGTCGGTAAGATGGAGGCGATTGGTTATCAGTAGCTGAGATCATGCAACATATCCGTAAGCGTAGCCGCCTTAGTTTCAGTAGCACAACGATCAATGGCTTTGGTCGTTTACTGCGCCGAAATAACTATCCTTCTCGCCACGCTTTGCGTGGAAATTTGTATCATGTAGAAGAGATCGGATGATATTCTTCATTTTGTTCATCTGCAAGGCGTTTATTTTTAGTGTTATAACTTTGCAGATGAATAAATGAAGGAAAAAATGGGAAAACATTTAAGCAAGAGTTACGGCAAGAGTTACTTTATTAAAGGCTGCTAATGTGGATGCTCGGTACAATCCGCAGAAGATCAAGGAGTATGCGGAGAAAGTTTTATGAAACTTCAGGTTTCTTGTCGCTGTAGTTCGATTATGTAATATAGGCATCCTCATCGTTATGAAAGGATATTTTTAAATCAGTTCTTTTAAATCATAGTACATTGAAATTGTATCGTCTTCGGCATCGTTAACTAATTGTTTAAATCCGCGTCGCCGCAATCAAACGGTTTTATCTTTTCTAATTCTTCTAACTTTGCTAATTTCATGTTCACATCATAAAGGTTGCTATTTTCTTTATATTCTCGTAAGCTTCCTTTATACGTCTTTTTTCATCGTCAGAAGCTGGTTTCACATCCTTAATGGATTGATTAAAACGCTTTGCGTCTTCTCCAAATATAATTGGAGTCTCTTTTATCGGTTTGGCCATCGTAATAATTGTTTATAGTTTATAAATCCGATACAAAGATAAATATTATTCTTGATCTTTCTCCTATTTAGTCAAGGAAAGATCAAGAATACACGAATGAATTAATACTATCCTGTTTTTGTCAAACATACAAAGCTTCCTTTTCGATATTTCGTTTCAGATACTCATCCATACGATCACGCAATCTTACCAGGTCGACCCGGGATCCTAGCAAAGCTTCAAGCTCAAATTTGATGCGGGCTAATGTGAGTAGATTGGGAGCGGGGGCTTCAAAACAAATATCCACATCGCTATTTTCTGTTTGCTCGCCACGGGCAACACTGCCGAAAATCCCCATACGGACAATACCATATTTACCGACATGGGAATCCATATATTGCCGTAATAGTGTCAAGTATTCATTTGTCGATTTCATAGCAGTTACCTTTTATGAGGTCAAAGATAGTTATATTTTTTTGAAAGGGAGATTACTTAGCTTTGTAAAATCCAATCAGGTTCTACGAATTTCTTTATTGCCTAATTAGAATTAAATCACTAACTTTGCGGCATTTTTAGAAGAAAGATAAATATAACGCGAAATGAGTAAGAAATTTGCCGAATATTCTAAGTTTGACTTATCGAATGTCAATAAAGAGGTGCTGAAGAAGTGGCAGGATGGAGACATCTTCCACAAGAGTCTTGAAATCCGCGAAGGATACCCCTCATTTGTATTTTACGAAGGACCGCCTTCTGCAAATGGTATGCCGGGTATTCACCACGTTATTGCCCGTTCGATTAAGGACATTTTCTGCCGTTACAAGACCATGAAAGGATTCCTGGTCAACCGTAAGGCGGGATGGGATACGCACGGCCTGCCGGTTGAGTTGGGCGTGGAGAAATCCATGGGTATAACCAAGGAAGATATCGGTAAGAAGATTTCTGTCGCTGACTATAATGCAGCTTGCCGCCGCGATGTGATGAAGTTTACCAAAGAATGGGAAGACCTCACCAACAAGATGGGCTACTGGGTGGATATGGAAAATCCGTATATCACCTACGATAACCGTTACATCGAAACGCTGTGGTATCTGCTGAAAGAATTATATAAGAAAGGTTTGCTGTACAAGGGATATACGATTCAACCGTATTCACCGGCAGCCGGAACAGGTCTTAGCTCACACGAGCTGAACCAGCCGGGTTGTTATCGCGATGTGAAGGATACGACCTGTACGGCTCAATTCCATATCCTCGATCCGAAGCCCGAAATGGCACAGTTCGGTGATGCATTCTTCCTGGCATGGACGACTACTCCGTGGACATTGCCTTCAAATACGGCTCTTTGCGTAGGTCCGAATATCACTTACGTGGCTGTTCAGACGTACAATCCGTATACCGGTATGCCGATGACTGTCGTGTTGGCAAAGGATTTGATGGATGCACATTTCAATCCGAAAGCTGCCGGTCTGGAACTGTCTGATTATAAGATAGGAGATAAGCTGATTCCGTTTAAGGTGGTTGGCGAATGGAAAGGACCGGAATTGGCTGGCATGCATTATGAACAGCTGATTCCCTGGGTAAATCCGGGCGAAGGTGCTTTCCGTGTAATTACGGGTGATTATGTAACAACCGAAGACGGTACGGGTATCGTACATATCGCTCCGACTTTCGGTGCGGATGACGACCGTGTGGCTAAGGCAGCTGGCGTTCCTCCGTTGATGATGATCGACAAGGATGGCAACAGACGTCCGATGGTGGATATGACCGGTAAGTTCTATCTGCTGGAAGATCTGGATCCGGAATTCGTACAGACCCGTATGAATGCAGCCGACTATGATCCGTTCCAGGGTAAGTTCGTAAAGAATGCGTACGATCCGGAGAAAACCGATAAAGACGAAACATTGGATATCGAAATATGTATGATGCTGAAAGTGCAGAACCGCGTGTTCCGCATCGAAAAGCATGTACACAATTACCCGCACTGCTGGCGTACCGACAAACCGGTATTATACTATCCGCTGGATAGCTGGTTTATCCGCACTACTGCTTGCCGCGACCGTATGATCGAACTGAATAATACGATCAACTGGAAGCCGCAGAGCACCGGTACGGGACGTTTCGGTAAATGGTTGGAAAACCTTCAGGACTGGAACCTGAGCCGTAGCCGTTATTGGGGTACCCCGTTACCAATCTGGCGTACGGAAGACGGAACGGAAGAAAAATGTATCGGTTCGGTTGAAGAACTGTACAACGAAATAGAAAAGGCTGTTAAAGCCGGATTCATGGAAAGCAATCCTTATAAGGATAAAGGATTCAATCCGGGTGAATACAATAAGGATAATTACGAAAAGATCGACTTGCACCGTCCGTATGTGGATGAGGTGATCCTGGTTTCTGAAAGCGGTAAGCCGATGAAACGGGAAACCGACCTGATCGACGTTTGGTTCGACTCGGGTGCGATGCCGTATGCCCAGATCCATTATCCGTTCGAGAATAAGGAAATACTGGATAACCGTACGGTTTATCCGGCCGACTTTATCGCGGAAGGTGTCGACCAGACTCGCGGTTGGTTCTTTACCCTGCATGCGCTGGCAACAATGGTATTCGATAGCGTGGCTTACAAAGCGGTTGTTTCCAACGGTCTGGTACTGGACAAAAATGGAAATAAGATGTCCAAACGATTGGGAAATGCGGTCGATCCGTTCTCTACGATCGAACAATATGGTTCCGACCCGTTGCGTTGGTATATGATTACGAATGCATCTCCGTGGGATAACATCAAGTTCGATATCGACGGAATGGATGAAGTGCGCCGTAAGTTCTTCGGTACATTATATAATACCTATTCATTCTTCTCACTCTATGCAAATGTGGACGGCTTCGATTATTCGGAACCGGATGTTCCTCTGAACGAACGCCCGGAGATCGACCGCTGGATTCTTTCTTTGCTGAATACATTGGTGAAAGATGTGGACGGTTTCTATGATACCTACGAACCGACCCGTGCGGGACGTGCTATCTCCGAATTTGTAAACGATAACCTGAGTAACTGGTATGTACGTCTGAACCGCCGCCGTTTCTGGGGTGGTGGTATGACAACCGATAAGTTGTCGGCTTACCAGACTTTATATACTTGTCTGGAAACGATAGCCAAGTTGATGGCTCCGATTGCTCCGTTCTATGCCGATCAGTTGTTCTGCGACCTGATTGCCGTAACCGGACGTGAGACGGTTGAGTCTGTCCACTTATCCGATTTCCCGAAATATGATGAAGCATTGATCGATAAGGATCTGGAAGAACGTATGAAGATGGCGCAGGATGTTTCGTCCATGGTGCTGGCTTTGCGTCGTAAAGTGAATATCAAAGTTCGTCAGCCGCTCCAGACCATTATGGTGCCGGTTATGGATGCCCATCAGCAGGAAAGTATCGAAGCAGTGAAGAACCTGATCCTGAACGAAGTGAATGTGAAGGAACTGAAGTTTGTCGATAACGCTGCCGGAATCCTGGTAAAACGTATCAAGCCGGACTTTAAGAAGTTAGGCCCGCGTTACGGTAAGATCATGAAGAGCCTGGCTGCCGCTATCCAAAGCATGAGCCAGGAGGATATCCTTGCTTTCGAAGCTGCCGGAACATTCACGTTGAATGTGGAAGGACAGGATGCAACTATCGAACGTACGGATGTTGAAATTATCTCGGAAGATATCCCGGGCTGGTTGGTTGCCAATGAAGGCCGTCTGACCGTAGCTCTTGATATCACAGTCACTGAAAGCCTGCGTAAGGAAGGTTTGGCACGCGAATTGGTGAACCGTATCCAGAACTTACGTAAGAGCAACGGTTATGATATAACGGATAAAATCAATGTGACTATTCTTTCGACCGATGAAATGGATGACGCAATTAAGGAATTTAATGAGTACATTGCGAACCAAGTGCTGGCTGTATCTGTTGAAATAACAGAACATGCCATAAGCGATGCGACCGTCCTTGATTTCGAAGATTTCAATCTGTCGGTACGAATCGAAAAAGAGTGATTTTTTCTATAAAAAAGAAAGGCGTCCCTTGCCGCATATAAATATTATCGTATATTTGGACTGCGACTTGGTCGCCTGATATATATTATGAATTGTGGAACCTAAAATTAAATGAACCATGGCAGAAAAGACTAGATATTCGGATGCTGAACTCGAGGAGTTCCGCGCCATTATTTTAGAGAAGTTGGAGGTAGCCAAGAAGGATTACGAGTTGTTGAGATCGGGTGTAACCAATTCTGATGGGAACGATGTGGCTGATACATCACCAACATTTAAGGTGTTGGAAGAAGGTGCCGCAACTTTGTCGAAGGAAGAGGCCGGACGTTTGGCACAACGCCAGATGAAGTTCATACAGAACTTACAGGCTGCTTTGATCCGTATAGAAAATAAAACGTATGGCATTTGTCGTGAAACGGGTAAACTGATCCCGAAAGAAAGACTGCGTGCCGTTCCTCATGCTACTTTGAGTATCGAAGCAAAACAAGGAGGTAAGAGATAAATGAAATTTTCTAAAGGTTGGGGAGCAGTGTTGATTATAATGCTGCTCCTTATTCTTGACCAGGCTCTCAAAATTTGGATCAAGACACACATGCAGTTGCATGAGAGTATAGAGATTACCCCGTGGTTTTATCTCTATTTTACCGAGAATCCGGGAATGGCTTTCGGTATAGAAGTAATAGGTAAGTTGTTTTTGTCGATATTCCGTATTGTGGCGGTCGGCTTTATCGGTTATTACCTGTATAAGCTTGTAAAGGACAAATATAACTTCGGTTTTATTGCTTGTGTCTCGTTGATATTTGCAGGAGCAATCGGTAATATTATCGATTCCGTATTTTATGGAGTGGTATTTGATCATAGTTTCGGTCAGATCGCGTCTTTTATGCCTGCGGGCGGAGGGTATGCGGGATGGCTGCACGGGAAAGTAGTGGATATGTTTTATTTCCCGTTGATTCAGACGGTATTGCCTGACTGGCTTCCTATTTGGGGAGGGGAGGAGTTCGTCTTTTTCCGTCCTATCTTCAACCTGGCGGATTCAGCAATCTGCGTAGGTGTTTTCTTATTATTGATATTTTACCGGCATACCTTGTCGGCCAGTCTCTCTAAAGAAAAAGAAAGTAATAAATAAATGCGGAATAAATTGCGCAGATATGGTGTCGCATTGTTGACGGCAGCTTTGTTGGTTTCCTGTAGTAAGGTGCCTGATGGCATTTTGTCGGAAAAGGAAATGAAGGCTGTCCTGATTGATATGCAACTGGCTGAAGCTATGATCAGCACGGATTATAAAAAGTATAGCGACGATGCTGAGAAAGATGCGCTTTACCAGTCTGTATTCCGCAAGCATAAAATAGAACAGGCTGTTTATGACAGTTCGCTGGTCTGGTATGGGCGTAACCTGGATGTGTACATGCAGGTCTACGACTTGGTACTGGCCGAACTGAATGAACGGCAAAAGGCGCTGGGAGATGTGCAGGCAAATGCCGCCCCTGTATCTAAACAGGATTCGGTAGATATCTGGCCGCGTCTTACTTATCTTACCTTAGAACCGAATGCCTTGTTTAATGGGATAGCGGTCGATATTAAACCGGAAACCAACTATCCGTCCGGCAGTACGTTTGTATTGGGAATGCGTGTCTGGGGATTGAACGATGCGATGAAGAATCGTCCGGAGATCCGTCTGAGTGCCAATCAGGGAGATACGATTATTACCGTAAACGACAAAATTCTTCGCGACGGTTATCATGAAACAACGTTAAGGACTTTGCCTACCAAACAGGTAAAGAGCGTGTATGGTTTTATCCGCCTGAACGGAAAGGATGATTCCACCTCTTATTTCAAAATTTATGTGGATAGTTTGAGCCTGATGCGGTATAACTACGGTCGGTTACCGGAAAAGGACTCCATACAAGTTGCACGTAAGGACTCTATAAAGAATTAGATCAAAATATGCGCAGGATTGCTTCGCATTATATATATTGGCGTAAATGGTACCGTATGCATTATCTTGAGTTGGATGCGAAGGGACGTTTGACCGGTGTGTATCCTCTGGTACAGGAGATTGCGAATACAGAATTTTATGACGGTACTTTATTGCCGGTACCGTCAGATATTACTTTTCCTCCGGTTGGAGTTTCTTCTTTAGCGGAATGGCTGGCTGTTACGGATTCAGTAACCGTAGACTCTCTGGTGCAAGTCTGTCATTTACCCAGCATTTCCCCGACGACGCCTGAACTCGGCGCAGACTACAGCAGTGGCGATTGCTACGTTCAGCGACTCTGATGTTTCCCTGTCCTGTGGATAATTAGGTATGTATAATTTTTCATTGACAAGCGTTTCTATCTCGGGGCGGATACCGTTTCCTTCATTTCCCATGATGATAATACCTGTTTCCGATAATTCTTTCGCGTACATATTTTCTCCGTCAAGAAACGTTCCGTATAACGGGATTTGTTGTTCTGCCTGTTTTTTCAGGTAGTCGTGCAAATCCGTATAATGTACTTTTACATGGACGAGAGCCCCCATAGTGGCTTGTACCGTTTTGGGACTGAATACGTCGGCGGTGTCCTGGCTACAAACAATATGTTCGATGCCGAACCAGTCTGCCAGCCGTATGATCGTACCGAGATTGCCCGGATCTTGTATCCCGTCGAGGGCAAGGATTAACTGGGTTTTCGGGTCGGCATCATCCAATGACCAAGCCGGACGTTTGAAGACGGCCAGTACATCCTGCGGGTTTTTCAGGAAACTGGCTTTCCGTATATCATCATCGTCAGCTTCCAGCAATTCTTTAGCGGGAATGTCGCCTTGTGTTGCCATCCATGACGGTTTGGCTATCAGCAGGTCGCATTCGAATGCATGTAACATGTCTGCCACCAACTTATTTCCTTCGGCAACAAATGCATTTAACTCGTTGCGAAACTTCTTTAATTCCAGTGAACGGATCTGTTTTATTTTAGACTTACTCAGCATCTTTACTTTTTTTACAAAGCAAAAGTACAGGAATTTATTTAATTTCAGTTACATTTCATTGAAAAGTGGATATAAGGTAAATACATTATAATTCTTCTTTTATGAGGATTGTGTCTATTGCCTTTGTGAACTAATGAAGGAACAAATTTCCCTATTATAATACCATATGTCTTGAAATTGATGGTATTTGGAATAATTGCTTTTTATAATTTATAATTTTAAGGCGAAGTTTTCGAAAAATTAGTATTGATGGATAAATCCAGTAACCCTCATGAGGGTTTTTTGCTGTATGCACAGCAAAAAATTATATATATTTTATTTACTTAATTTACATGTAACCCTAATGCATGTAGTTTGGATATGAATGAAATGAATAGATTGATAGCGATGTGAAGAGGATAATAAACGAATAAAACAAAATAACTAAAAACAAAAAGTATGATGAGAAAACTTGTTATCATGATCTTCCTGTTTGTGATTCCATTGTCGTTTTATGCACAGGATAGATTGAGTGGTCAGAAAGGATCAGTCGTCGGTCTGAAAACGAATATTCCGTATTGGGGAGCGATGGCAACTTTCAATGCCGGAATTGAATTCCGTCTGGCACGTCATTGGTCATTGGATATAGAAACCGGTCTGAATCCGTTCGACGGAAAGAAAGAAGATGGTAGCTATGGTAAATCTCTTAAGCATTGGCGACTCCATCCGGAGTTGCGTTATTGGTTTTGTGAAACTTCCTACAAACATTTCATCGGTCTGCATGTCCCTTACATATTATATAATGTATCGGACATCAAAATACTGGGAACCGAGAATGAGCGCCATCAAGGTTGGGGAGCAGGAGTAGGAGTTAGCTACGGTTATTCATGGTTGCTTTCCAAGCATTGGAATTTGGAAGCGACGGTCGGTGTGGGATATCTCTATCTCGAATCGGAGAAATACCCCTGTACAAACTGCGGTCGTCGTCAGGAATACGTCAAGAAACATTATTTCGGTCCAACACAGGCTGCAATTAACCTGATTTATCAATTTTAATTTTCGCCGCCTTATGAAAATGAACAAACATATACTTATAGTAACGAGTCTGCTGGCGGCAACTGCTTTGCAGGCACAGGAGATTAAAGTAAAGGATAAGATTGTTGAGAAATCGGACAATGCGTTGATTATTGGTATGACGTTCGATTTTGGTAAAGTGAAAGTTCCTGCTGACCGTAGTCTGGTATGCACACCGGTGGTTGTTTCGGGGGATAGTATCCGCCCTTTGACACCGGTTATTCTCAATGGTCGCGATCGTCATATTTTGTACGACCGCACAGGGCGTACTTATTCGACACACGGGGAATATGAACTGCGTCGTAATAATGGTGAGGAACAATTCTTCGAATACACCACTCGCACACCAATGGCGCCTTGGATGAAGAAGTCGGAAGTGGCTCTCGTAACCGACCTCTGCGGTTGTGGTTGGGAAGCGTTGCAGAACGACCGTTCTCCACTCTTTCCGATCAATTTGTCAGAGCCGGTTGTTTTGAGACCGTTGCTCGCCTATCGTACGCCTGAAGCCGAGGCGGTCAAGGCGCGTTCGATCGAGGGAAAAGCATTTTTGGATTTCCCGGTTAACAAAATAACGATTTATCCCGACTACCGAAACAATCCGCGTGAGCTGGCAGCTATCCGTGCAACGGTCGAGTCCGTGAAAGACGATCCGTATGCTACCATCACGGAAGTGTGGATCAAAGGTTTTGCTTCTCCCGAAGGCTCATACACCAATAATACATATTTAGCAGAAAATCGTGCCAAGGCCTTACGCGATTATGTGAAAAGTCTTTATCGTTTCGAACATGCTACATTCAGCGTAGATTTCGAACCGGAAGACTGGGAAGGATTGGAAAAGCGTCTGGAAGAAATGAATTTACCGGACAAAGCTGAGTTGCTGGCTATTATTCGTGATCAGGAACCACGCGACCTCGATAAGAAGGAACAGAAGTTGAGAGTATTGAATGGTGGTAACTCTTATAAAATTTTGCTCAGGGATGTTTATCCGGCGTTACGCCATTCGGACTATGTGGTGAAGTATAACATCCGCAATTTCACAGCCGAAGAAGCCCGGTCGCTTATCTATACTGATCCGAAGCAGTTGAGTCTGAATGAAATGTTTATGGTGGCTCAAAGTTATGAGGCTGGAAGTGAGAAATATAACGAAGTGTTCGAAATTGCTGTCCGCATGTTCCCGGAAGATCCGGTATCGAACCTGAATGCTGCCAACACTGCTATTCAAAGAGGCCAGTTGGATCAAGCCGAACGTTACCTTCAGAAAGCAGCCGAAGGAGATGAGAAACAGTTGGCACGTGCATCTATTCTGATGCTTCGCGGTGATTTGGACGGTGCGGAAAAGATCTTGAATACGTTGCAGAATAGTCCGGTGACAGGAAAAGCTGCCCAGGCAAACCTCGAACAGATCAAAGCAAAACGTGAAGAATGAAAAACGTCAAAAAATGATTGATTATGAACATAGCCTATAAATATCTTTTATACGTCTGTATGGCAACCTGTTTTATGCAGGTTGGCTGTACTGACGAAGTTCATTTGAACCGTGATGACGGGGAGGAGGATGTGGTGGTGGAAAACTACCTTCGTCTGACTATCAGTAGTCCGGAAGCCAAACACTTAACCCGTTCAAACCCCACCGGTGGCGAGAATGGTGACGGCTATGAGCCGGGACAGGACTACGAGACACGCATCGACGATCTGATGCTACTCTTTTATCAAGGGACAGACGGTGTGAATTCTCCTGCCTCGACCCCGATAGATAAAATTATGTATCTGGATCGTGACGCCATGGAGGGTGACAATCGTACTGAACCGGTACTTGTGGGGCTTCCGGGTGGTTGGTATGACTTGTTGGTCATTACCAACACTGGCAACATACGTTCGCAGCTTCAGGGAATGACGCTCGGCGGTGTGCGTGACTATTTGCAAAAGCGTGCCTGGACGGAGAATGGAGGAAAATATTCTCGTTTTGTGATGGCTTCGGATGGTCATTTGGACACACAAGTGTATATCTGTGGTGAGAATACGATCGATAATCCGGCTTCGGCCACAGTTGAGGTGGAACGTCATGCGGCACGCATCGATTATCAATTGGTACACAAATATTATGATGTGACGGACAAGACAGCCGGCGAGGCCCAGGTTTCCATTACCGGGGCTTTGATCGTGAACAAACTGGATGCCGGTTCCTATATGCTCAAACGAGTGATAGGTGCAGCATCGGACGGTTCGTACGGTGCGGAAAGTACGCTTAAATACCTCGGCTTGGAATTACCTGAATGGGGCGATCACCAGACCAACTACGTGCTGGATCCGTGGAGTCGCAAGAAGACGCTGGCCAATGTGGATCGTCGCGTTTTTAATCCGGAACAGCCATCCGGGTCCGGACAACCGCTTGCTTCGCTTTATGAAAACTATTTTACGAGCTACGGTACATCGGTATCCAACTGGAAATTTGCTCCCGGTTTGGGTGAACGTGTGGGAGACTGGTACCGTGTGGGTTACACGAAAGAAAATACGGTGGCTAAGGCGGAACAATCGCCTTACATCAATACGGGAGTCGTATTTAAAGCTTCTTATGGACCTAAGAAATGCATTGTTTATGATCCGGTTTCCGGTAAAGCGATCGAACGGACGGGCTTGGATGGTGCACCGTTCACGTTCTTTGCATACAAAGGCGTTATATACAACTCGGCGGAAGCTGTTATGGCCGCATTTACAGGTAACGGCACGAATGTGGTCGGCTATGATTTTGCCGGTAAGACTTGGGGCGATGTCGAGAAGTTGACGAAGGAGTTAAAGGAAAACGATCCGGTGGGTTACCGTCGTTTTCTTACTCAGAAGGCAAAAGGCAAGACGACAACCGACCGTTTGACAGAAGCAGAAGCCTACCAGTTGTCCTGGAATAATTATATGTATGTCACCTTTGGGTACTCGTTGGGTTCGAACGGTACATCCATTATTAATCTGAATGGCAAGGATACTCGCCGATTATTGGCACGTTACGGACTACATACGTATGCTGACGGAGTTTGCTATTATACTCACTGGATTCGTCATTCTAACAACAATGATCCATCAAAAGGGATTATGGAATATGCGATTGTGCGTAATAATGTTTACAAATTGCGTCTTAGTGACATTTATGGCCTGGGACGTGATATCCCATACGAACCGCCGTTCGATCCGGAACCTGTCGATCCGACACCTCCCGGTCCGGATGACCCGGACAATCCTCCTACACCTCCCGGCCCGGACGATCCGGATAACCCACCGACGCCTCCAGGGCCTGATGATCCGGATAATCCACCAACGCCACCCGGACCTGATGATCCTGATGACCCGGATATCGATCCGCTTATCCAGATCGAGGTGGTTGTGAAACCTTGGTTGATAATCGACCCTGAAACGTTTTATTTCTAACCGTTAAAATAAAAAAACGATGAAATCAATAACAACAAAATATATCTTTTTCCCGGTACTGGTACTGTTGTGCCTGGCCGGGTTGGCTTCATGCGATTATATCTATGACGAACTACCTCTTTGCCGGCATACACTCCGTTTTGTTTACCGGCATAATATCAAACATGCCGATGCATTTGCCTATGAAATGGAGAATCAGGAGGCAGCAAAAAATGTTCGTTTGTATATTTATAGTGCTGATGGCAAGTTTCTTTCATCTCGCCTGATCGAGGGAGAAGAGTTAAAAAAGAACGAAGTGGATCTGAGCGAACTTGCCCCGGGCGATTACCGCCTGTTGGCTTGGGCCGGTTTGAACGCTCAGGATTATACGTGGACGGAACCGGCCCCCGGTTCTTCTATCGATGACTTCCGTATGTCGGTACAAATGGTGGAAAATCGTGTCGATCGCGAATTGTCTGGTCTTTTTCAAGGGGAACTGGAATATACGATACCTATCGGAGGTACTACCGATACCGAGTTCCCATTGGTAAAGAATACCAATAAGATACGTTTCATACTGATTGATGCCAACCGGGGAACGAAACTGACGTCGGATGCATTCGACTTTGCTGTTACTACCACAAACGGCGATCTTGATGCGCACAATGAACCGGTCTCTCCTACACGAATCACCTGGTTGCCTTATTTGCAACAGGTAGAGGAAGTGAAAGCCTCCGGTAACGAAACGATTAAGTATGAGGCTGTTTGTACGGAATTGAATACACTTCGTTTGATCGACAACACTACCGGTACGCTTCGTATCCGTTATGCGAGTGAGAAGACGCCGTTTATCAACGTCAGTCTCACGGAGCTCCTGAAATTGACACAGATAGCATCTCATAAACTACCGGGACAGGAGTATTTGGATCGGCAAGACGAATATGTGATCACCGCATACGTCGACATCGTCGGCGGACGGGCACATTGTCTTGAAGTGATCGTTGATGACTGGATTGTTCGTTTGGAAGACTTGACACTTGGAAATGAGGAGATGACATTATGAAAGGTCGATTGAATCCATATAGGAACCTGTCAGCGGTTGTCTGCCTGCTTGCTTTTCTCGCCTTCGGTTGTGTGAGTGGCGAGAAGGGTGGCTCCGGCGACCTGGACCTTCCTGAAATAGTGGAGGTGGATTTGCAAGTGGGCATAGCGGATGTTGCGCCCTCGTTGCAAACGAAAGCTGACGAAGGTGAGGAGGTAGAAAGAGAAGACAAGAATGCTTTGCCGGGTGAACAGATTCATTCACTGGTCGTGCTGATTGTCAATAATTCTACCCAAAAGATTGAGAAGAAGTTTTTGCCCGATTTAACGAATGATGAGATGGCTAAAGAGGGTGAACTGACAAGTTGGAGTTCCGAAGAGTTCCGGTTGCCCAAAGGTACGAAACGAATCTATGCCTTAGCCAATTGGGAGTCGCTGAAGAATGAGACGCTGAAAGCTGCTATCGAGGCAAAAGAGGGTGACGAGATGCCGAAGCTACCGGAAGATGTCTCCTGGCCTGAAGGTGGTTTTCACCCGAAGGAAAGAATTTATCTTCCGATGAGTTACGTTGAGACGTGGGAGGTTTCTTCTTCGGTAAAGAAAAGAATCGAACTTACCCGTTTAGTGAGTCGTTTGCAGGTGGAGGTTACTAATGCGACAAACCACGAGTTACAGTTGGATGGCCTTACGTTGGGTTCTTTCAATAATAGAACACTTTTGTTGGGAGGATCTATCAAGGATTGGTCTGGAAAAAGTGATGTGGATTTTTTACCTGCGAAGAAAACACTGCAACCGATGGGGGATAAGCTGGATAAATATACCTCCGAGTGGATGTATGTATTTGAATCCAGTATGCAAGATGGCTTTAAACTTGATTTTGAAACAACAAGCCAGGGCAATGTTTATCATGATCCTGAAATGCATAGCGGAACAAGGTCTACTAAAAACACGGAAGTAAAACGTAATCATATCTGGAATCTGAATCTGTGGGTTTGTGGTTACACGTTGACTTTGAAGTTAGAAGGAGAAAATCCGCCGATCGGTGGTTATCCTGTGATGACCTGGGAGGAGATGAAAGGTTTGAGTGGTACGCTGTATGGTGGCGGTCCGTTTACGATAGAAATTGGAGAATTGCAATCGTTGAATGAAGGGACACCTGTACCGGAAAATATTCAATGGTCTATTGAAAGTGAAAGTGTTGAAAATTCAGAATTGCTTATAGATAAGTTGGAATTAACCGATACAACGATAAAAGGGCGTATGGCCGGTCATCCCGTAGATGGAAAGACGGTACTTACATTTAAGTTGCAAGCGACTAGTAACAGTCGGATGATATCTGTTTTTCCTGTTACGTTGAAATTTGCAGAAATATTCGACTTATAGTCATGAAATAGGTAGTCCGTCTGTTCGTTGAACAGGCGGGCGTCTGCTTATAGAACAGATGGGCTCCTGTTCATCGAACAGACGTACGTCTGCTTGTCGAGTAAATGTAAGGGTTACTCGATAAGCAGTTCAAAAGATAAAAATAACTGATGTTATAACTAAATTAGAATACGATGAAACGAAATAAAATAAAATATGACAGGTGGCTGCGGACGCTACTCTTGTCGTTTGCCCTGCTGACCGGCGGGGACTGGATGGCTTGGGGGCAAATAACTCTTACGTGGGATGAGGATAAGCATAATGATGTCCATACAGAGGAAAAGATAATTTATGTTGATCCTGCTAAGCCGCGCGAGTTGTCGATCCCGGAGTTGAATATAAACAATAGGGGATATAACAAAAAGACAGGAAAGTATGACAACACTTACAATTGGTTTGTTCACTGGTATGTAAAAAATGGGAATAGCAAAGGAAAAGGTACAATTAAACATCAACAAAGAATAGTTAATTTTAATAAAGTAGGAGACCGAGGAGGGCAATTAGGTGTATGTAATAAAGATATTACTAATAACAATCTTAAAACCTACGTAACACAGGATTACTTTGTCTCTGTTGAGAATGGTGGATTAATTTGGTCTGATAGATTAAAAGATGCAAAAGTAGTTTCTCCTAAACAGAATGGAGAACTGCCGTTAAATGGCACCAACGACAACTATCCGGATCCGAATGGATTATATAAATACGGATTGGGTATTGATGCCTCTACCATAGCATATACAAACTTTGCAGAGGGTGATGTTGTGTATTGTGATGTGAGTATTTATAAGGATGGTAACTGGGAATCAAGTACACAGACATATACGGAGCCTACATTGCTGAAGCGATACAAATATGTAATCAAAAAAGCAGAAGATAGTCCTTCCTATTCAATTACTGAACCGACAACTTATGATATATATTATCCGAAAAACGCTTCATCCATAAACTTGTCAATGCCTTATACGCCGGATAATTATTTTTGGTTTCATGATGGTCAAACCCATCAAGGATCGGAATTCTTATATCAAATAAATGGAAAAGGTGTTTTTAAACCATTTCATCTTATAACGAAAAATGCGGTTTTGGATTTACAACAGAATCAGAAGATAGAAAACAAAGACTTATATTCAGATCGGGATAACGTAGTCGAAATCAAAGTAAAATGTGCAAACCATGCAGATGAAACAAGTGATGTTCTGGTCAAATATATTTTTCATCCGATTGATAATGCTGAATTTAAGTTGGAAAAAGATTTGGTTAAAGGCGAAAATGATGACAGATGGCCCAGAGGGAATACTAAGAAATATCAACAAATTGGAATTGTTGACTTTGACCAAAAGGAACCAGGTAAAGATTTGCCAGCAAATATACAACCAGGAGATAATATGTCAGATAAACCTTTAGATCAAAATCAAACAAGCTACGGCTTTTTGCGCAAAAATGGAGAGTCTTTATTAGATGCTACCGGTTCTTGTACAACTTCATCTCCGGGAATATATGGTTTGTTTAGAAGTGCAAATGATAAAAATTCCAAACACAATGGAACGTGTTCTACAGAACCGGGTGTCAATAGAAAGTATAAATGGATTACTCCTTATATAGAAGATGCTCATAAACATACTCAGATGTTCTATCAAAATAGTATTTTGTATGACCGGACCTGGTATGTTGAGGGGAAGTATGGTTATTTTTATTATATCGATGCAACGGATGAACCCGGAACGTTGGTTTCCATACCGATAGACGGTACTATTTGTGGAAATACGGAATTGACCGTAACAGGTTGGTTGGCAGATATGACACGACCTTGTAATGTGGGGACTGGTTTCCCTAAACCTTTAGCCCCTAATTTGAATGTGATTTTAAAAGGAGAAAAAGCAGACGGGACAGAAGTCTCACTTCATCAATTCACGACAGGAGACGCATTGACTAACTATATTTCTTTGGCAAATCATACTGATAATTACGGAAATACAACAGCCAACTTAGTAAACACATACCTCATGCAATGGCAACAATTCCATTACAAGTTTGTCGTTCCGGAAGAAAAACTTGAAGGCTGTACGGAATTTCGTTTGGAAGTTCAAAACAACGAGCCCCACACCGATGGTGCCGATTATGCTATTGACGATATCCGTATCTTTAAAAGAAAGCCGGAAGTTGAAATCATGCAAGCCGGCGACTTGTGTGATACATCTTTAAAAACGGTTAAATACGGTACAAGTTATAGCAATATAATGCGTGTAATGGGATTGGCCGAAAATGAAAAAGTGGAAGGTATAAATAAAGATGTCAAATGGGATGATACCTTGCCTAAAGAATTGAGAGATTATATAAGTAAGAAATATCAAGATCCAGAGGACGCTGTACAATATTTTACAAAAATCTATTATTCTGTTTATGAAGAGGGCAATTTAGAAAAACCTATTCTAATCGATTACGATGGTGATGGGGAAAAAGAACTTTGTCGTGTTTCTTATCTTTCTACTCGTATAGAAGATATGGGGTGGGTTGATCCATTGATTAATGATGTTGGGAAAAATTCGGCAGATAAAATCTATTCTCTGCCTCTTGAGATTGGTGAATATTTTGATCCCTCAAAAATGTATATAGCCAGAATTTCCTCTCAGCCGATAGGTAACGATGGTGTGCCTGCCAAGTGTGATGAATGTGCTTTAATCGGAGAACCGTTTAGTATTTCTGTTACGGGAAAACGTTTTAAAATATTTGATGTCGAAAAATTGGATACAGAAATCTCATCGCCGGAAAGTGCGGTACAGGGAAAAGAATATGAAATAGCCGGTAATTTCCGATATTTGGATGACGGATGGAAGACATTGGAAAATGCCAAGTTTGACTGGTTTATTGGAGATACCGTAGAATTTAATACAAAAACAGTGCAAGTGTCTGCTGATACATACACAATTGCAGAGGCGCTAAAGTTATATTCTACTAATCCAGATAAGAGTGAGAATATAAAAAAAGCTTTAATCACTTATGGAGAAGAATATGACAAAAACAAGAACGGAAAATTTGTTTTTGATGCACCGTCTTTTGACTATGAAATGGCAAACAAATACCAAACAATTATAGGTTTGCCACAAGCTCAACAAAAGGATAGTGATGGTAATACGATTGATGACCATTTGTATTGTCCGGATCCTGTCGTAATTCAATTAGGTCCGAATCCTCCGACCATCGAACCGGGTGATCCCGATGTGCCCGACCCTGATCCGGAAGATCCCGATACACCAGAGGATCCTGACCCGAAAGATCCTGACGATCCTCAGCCGGATAAAGATCCGGAAGACGGTTCTCCTGTCCGTTCTGTACGTCTTGGCTTGATACAAATACAGGATATGCAGGAATATCAGGGAACATTACGTATCCCTATTCATATTCGTAAATCAACAGATAATGAAAGGTTTGTTGTAGATATGGATAATAGTGAAATAATGGTTTGCGAAACTTCGGATCAAGAAAGGAAAGAAGGTTTAGTTAATAAGGCTGTTGCTACATTGGACGGTTTTGGAGATGAATATGTAGCTACAGATGCTAAACCGAAATGGGATAAAAACTATTTCAAAATCAAATTTGAAGATTTGGTTGTTGATTCGGAAAAAGGTTTCCGTGAAGGCTTCTGGTATATGGTTGAAATACCATACGCTGTAAAAGATGGAAACGGAAATGGAGCTGTTGTTTATAGAGGTTCTATGAAACTTACCCTTAAAATCGTTCCCGAATATGTGACATGGGTCGGAAGTGAAACTGGTATGCACAACTGGAACAACGACGGACCAAGCCATTGGAGACGGTCTACGGATAAAGAGCTTTACACAACTGAAGTCGCAAGCAAGAATGGTAAGCATACTGAAGCCTACACCCCGATGCGTTTTACGAAAGTGACGATTTACGGAAAAGCACAATATAAGGATAATAAATATGATACAGAAGGAAGTCCTTATGCTTCATATCCACATTTGTATGCGTTGGATGAGCAAGGACAATTGCCTATCTTGAATATGAAAGCTGCGAAGGAAATTGGTGCCGCCACCAAGAATATCGAATATGACTTGTTGGCTGATCCGGATTATGAACAAGAGTTGTTCGGAAAAGTTACGAATCCGGATAAGTTGCCTACAGGTACCAATTATAACTACTCTTGTGTCCGCTTCTACGGCAACACTTGTGACGAAATTTACATCAAACCCGAATCGGAAATCCTGCATACGGAATACCTGACCTACAACAAAGCTCATGTAGACTACGAAATGGATCCGAACCGTTGGTATATGCTTGCTTCACCTTTGAAAGGTGTTGTTTCGGGAGATATGTATTTGCCGGTAGGTAAAAGTATTGGTAAATATGCACGGCAAGAGACTCCGGCATTCGACGATATTACATATCAGGACAACACGGTTTATACCCGTTGGAATCCTGCTGTCTATATGCGTGGATGGAATAAAGAATCTGTGAAAGTTGTTTATCCGGAGGGTAAAACTGTATATGGTTTTTCAGCCGATTGGTCGAACCTGTATAATGATGTGGATGTGCCGTTTACTCCGGGACATGGATTTTCTATTGGAACAAAGACCTCAGGTTTTGATGGCAAGGTGTTATTCCGTCTGCCTAAAGATGATGCAAGACATTCGTATTTTAGTGAAACAGGAACAAGTAATGGAAGCAAGTTGATAACCCCGGAAAATCGGGCAGGCAATGGGCGTTTCATCTTTAGTCCGGATGAAAAAGGGGAGTTGGCTGTTACAACAACAGGTATGTTTGGTAATCCGTTTATGTCGCATTTGGATATGAGAAAATTCATAGATCGTAATTCGGAAAATAACACGTATTATATTTTGAGTGGTAGTACAATGGTTGCCAATATTGTAACTGAAAGCTATCGTCTATCTACAGAAAGTGATTACGATCCAAACTATGTAGCTCCTCTTCAATCATTTATTAAAAAAGATTTGGATGAAGCAACATTTACTACTGCTATGATAGCCAAGGCCCCCACTTCAGGAAAGAAAGTCGGCTTGCGTTCCGCTACTGCTGCGGCATCAGAAAAGACATTGCCTCAATTGCGTATCACTGCCAGCCGTGGTGGTGTACATAACACTGCGCTTGTGGCAGGTCTTGTTACAGCATCAGACAGCTATATAGAAGGTGAAGATGCAGCCTTGCTGATCAATGAGGAAGTCGCCGCTCCGCAAGTGTATACACTTGCCGGTAATCAGATGACGGCTATCAACGTGACGCCGGAACTGAAAGATATTCCGGTCGGTATTTATGGTAAAGATGCTTCTCCGGTAGAACTGAGTTTCAAGCTGTCGGGAGATATGCAGAATGTTACATTAGTAGACAAGCAGAGTGGCAAGGTTTATCCGGTGACTGACGGTTTGACCCTGACTGTCTCCGGCAATACTTCCGGACGCTACTTCCTGAATGGCTCGATCGCTACGTCGAACGAGGTGATCGCTCGCAACGAGATTGTATGTTATGCCAATGGAAACGGTCAGATTGTGGTTTCATCGGTTGATCCGCTTACCCGGATCTCCGTCTATAGCGTCTCCGGACAGCGTTTGCGCTATTTGGATAATCTGAATATGCAGACGGTCTATGTCAAAGACTTGGCTCCCGGCATTTATATCGTTAAAGCCGAAAGTGTAACACAGGTATGTTCGGAAAAAATGGAGGTTAAGTAATTGTGGATACAATATAAATCTTCATAGATATTTGTAACTGAATGGCGGTCATATTATTAATGGCCGCCATTTTTTTATTCAAAAAGGCATTCCCTTTATTGTATCTTGTATCGACTAGTTGCCTTTCTGAATAATTTCAGCTACATTTGCGTGCGTAAAAGCTCGAATAATGAAGGGAATCCTCCATATACTATATTTCATATGCCTTGTTTGGATGCTGGCCGCCTGTAGTACGACGAAATATGTCGGTGACGGTGAATATCTGCTGGATAAAGTAGAGATTGTCTCCGATAATAAATCTTATAAAACAAATGAGCTGAAGCCATATCTCAGACAGCAACCGAACTTTAAAGTGTTCGGATTGATGAAATGGCAACTTTTTGTTTATGACTGGTCGGGCCGGAATGAAAAACGTTGGCTCAGCAAGCAGCTTCGCCGGATCGGGGAGCCGCCTGTCATTCTGGATACTACATTGGTAGAGCAATCGACGGATGAGTTGAGGCGGTTCTTTATCAATAAAGGATACGTGAATGCGGAGGTCTCGGCCGAGATAGATACTTCGCGGCAGAAGAAGGCGGTTGTCATTTATAAGATTAATTCGAATGAGCCTTACCGGATACATAATTATACGATGGAACTGGATGATTCGAAGATTGACAGTATTGCCCATTTGAAAGCTCCTAAGCGTTCGGCTGCCTCTTCGGCTTTTCGGGTATATCCGGAAGACTATACCTCTTTGGTGAAAGACAGTTCCCTGTTTGACAGGGATATACTGGATAAGGAGCGGCAACGCATCACGACATTGCTCCGTAGAAGAGGATATTATGCATTTAACCGTGATTACCTGGCTTATCTGGCAGATAGTTCCTACAATAGGAATATTGTGGATTTGGATATGGTTCTTAAACCTTACCGTAAATTAAAGCCGGACGGTTCTGTTGTCGATACCCTGCATCGCCAATATTACATCAAAGATGTAACGATTGTGACAGATTATGATCCGCTGAATCAGACGCAGAGTGACTTGTCGTTTGCTTCTGCCGATACGGTGAAAGCAGGAGATTTACAGATTCTCTACGGAGAGAATGGTAGAACTATCCGCCCAAATGTTTTACGTAGAAGTACTTATATAACTCCCGGCAGGTTATTTAACGAACGGGCTGTTGAACAAACTTACTCTTCGTTTGCCGCTCTCCGCGCATTGAGGAATGTAAATATACGTTTTACGGAAGTGGAAGAACGCGACACGATGATGTTGAATTGTACCATCCTGACTTCTCCGGCAAAGCTACAAGGTTTTGGTGTTGACCTGGAAGGAACGAACTCGGCTGGTGATTTCGGTTTTGCTTCCAGTGTGAGTTACCAACACAGGAATCTGTTCAGAGGCTCGGAGATTTTATCAACGAAAGTGCGTGGAGCCTATGAGGCTTTATCCAAGAGTTCGGCGGGCGGCAGTTATTGGGAAGTTGGAGCGGAAGCGTCTGTTTTGTTTCCCCGTTTTCTGTTTCCCTTTGTCAATGAAAGTTTCAAACGAAGGGTGCGTGCTTCTACGGAGTTGAAGGTCAGTTACGGTATTCAGACACGTCCGGAATATAGGCGTGCGATCCTTTCCGGCGGATGGAGTTATATCTGGCAGGAACGCTCGAATACACAAGCACGGCATGTATTTAAATTGCTGGATATCGATTATGTGCATTTGCCGAAGATCGATCATGATTTTGAAGAGAGTTTGCCAAACTCTACCCGGATATATAATTTTACGGACCAGTTTGTCGTTGGTTCCGGTTATACCTATTCATTTACGAATTATAATCCTCAGAACCGTTTGAGGAATACACATTCTTTGCGTGTGTCTTTCGAGATGGCCGGTAACTTGTTGTATGCGTTTTCCAAGATAACGAATGCAAAGAAAGATAAAGACGGATTGTATAATCTGTTTGGAATTAACTACTCACAGTTTGTAAAGGGGGATGTTGATTTCAGTAAAAGTTATGTATTGGATAGCCGTAATAAGATCGCATTTCATGTGGGAGTAGGTGTCGGTTATCCTTATGGAAATGCGAAGATGCTGCCTTTTGAGCGGCGTTATTTTTCCGGTGGGGCGAACAGCGTCCGCGGATGGTCTGTCCGGTCATTGGGACCGGGAGGAATGCTGGCAGACTCTGTTACATCGTTTGCCGACCAGGTCGGGGATATCCGTTTGGACTTGAATCTGGAATACCGGACCAAGATGTTCTGGAAATTTGAACTGGCGGCTTATGTCGATGCAGGAAATGTCTGGATGATGAAGCCGGATAAGGATCATAAAGATGGAAACTTCGATTTCTCCCGTTTCTATAAAGAAATAGCCGTATCTTATGGTTTGGGATTGCGTCTGGATTTCGATTTCTTCCTGATCCGTTTCGATACAGGTATGAAAGCTTATAATCCACAGGTACGTGGAAAAGATCGGTGGGCTATTCTGAATCCCAATTTAAAGAATAATTTTGCCTGGCATTTTGCAGTAGGATATCCCTTCTGATGAAAAAAAAGACTTTCCTGTTTGCAAATATAAATATTAATGCTACCTTTGCACCGCAAATAAGGATGGTCAGGTAGCTCAGCTGGATAGAGCAACAGCCTTCTAAGCTGTGGGTCCTGGGTTCGAATCCCAGCCCGATCACATAAAAACAGGCGGTTATCAGTGATTGATGACCGCCTGTTTTTGTGTTAATGGTACGATTTCCCGTTCTCATCGAGGCTGAATACAGATGACATGGTTTGTATTCCTTCCCGGTTCTCTACTGTACAAAGAATATTTTTCTCCCTGTCTACCAGAAACAGATGGTTCCGTTGTTCTGGGTTGACATGTCCTACCCAGTTAGTAAACAACAGACGCCCGTCCAGGAAATATTGCATGCCTCCCAGAAACTTCAACGGTTTACCGGGAATATCCTTGTTGGATATTTCCCAAACGGTTTTACCTTGTTTGTCTAGCTCCACGATGCGGGGGTTTTGTGTCTTATCAGCAACAGCGACCAATGTGTGTCCATCCGGCAGCCGGATTACGGAATGAGGGCCACCGGGTATCTGTACCTGCCAGACAACTTTACCTGCCTGGTCATATTCTTTAACACATTCATCGCCGTAATGAGCAACCAGATAATGTCCGTTATCCAGTTTCCGGGCATTGCGCATAAAAGCAAATGTCCCGTCTGAAACGCCTTCCGGTAAAATGCATATATCACTGACGATATTCCCATCGGGAGATACTTCCAGCAGACGTCCGGCATTACATTCTCCGATAAACGTATTTCCGTTCTTCAACCGCTGGCAGGCAAAGATCGGACTTTCGGAAGTATAATGAAAAATGGTATCGTTCTGACGGGTGATTTCCAGTACCCCTTTGCCGGTTGAAAATAGCAGGTTGCCGTTGGGTAATACCCAGATGTCATTCGATTCCGGAGCTTTATGCTGCCAGACGATCCGGTTGTTTTCCATAATGAACACTATCCCTTGCGAATAGTCTGCTCCAACAAAATTCCCGCACTGGGCCACGGTTGCCAGGCAACAGATACAAGAAAGAATGAGTGTATAAATAATGGTTCTCATGATCTTTTATTGATTATAAAGATAATACGTATTCTGCCAGGTCATTCAGTTCGTTTTCAGATAATACTTCTGCCGGAGCATGTATTTTCAGCATTTCCTGCATTGTGTAAGCACGTCCGTCGTATAAATAGGGGGCTGTTCTCCATACTTCGTTCAGGGCGGGAACATCCATTTTGACATGCTCGTCCGGTCCGTTGGTCCAGCTCACTTTATATTGTTTCATATCTGTGTAGTAGGTTCCGGAATGGCAGGAAGAACAATCTTTCTCAAAATGAGCTTTGCCTCTCTTTGCCGCTTCCGACAGGTTGCCGTTCACCAGCCGGGGACTGGGAACCGGAGCTAACGATTTCAGATAGGCATTGATAGCCGGAGCCACTTCTTCGGTTGAAGCCGAGAATAAAATATATTTGATTCCCGAAACAACTGCGGTTTCTGCATCTTTACGGATTCCGGTGACCATACAGGGCGGTGTCTGATGGGAGAGGACTAACGTCTTGGTGTTCTTAGGATTCCCCATTCCATCATTCAGCAAGTCCCAGTTCAGTCCGTCCATCCGGGCATCATTCGGATGACAACTGGCGCAACTCTGCCATCCCTGGAAACCGATTGATGCGTCATGGAAATACATGTCGCCTTTGCCTGTTTGAGTGGAAGCGAGAGGAGTACCCAATGAAGAAGAAGTTATCTCTTTTCCACTCTGATCGAAGGCTACAAGTTCACCAGTATAATAGTTTGCCGTATATACTTTATCCGAAGTGATGAATAAAGCTCTAGGACCTTTACCTTGTGTCTTGTAAAAATCGCGGATACCGTATAAGAAGCCGGCATCATCCCGGATATGTGCATAATCTTTTGTCGAAGGAGTTGCTTTTCCTCCTTCTTTTACCTGTGCCAGACGGTTATGCAGCATCGCTCTGTCTATACAGGCCAGTTCGTGGGTACCGGAAATTGCCACCCATATTTTGCTGTCGTCCGGTGAAACAACGACATTCCAGGGATTTGAGGCTCCTTTCTGGGGAGTATCCAGCAGAACAGTGTTTTCCACTTCCTGTGAATGCAGGTTGATGATAGATAAAACGTTGGTACTCATCCATCCCCGGTCCACCTGATTGGTCGGGAGCTGGTAGCGTGCCAGCAAATGGACGGCATATGCATAGTTGCCTTTACTGTCTGTAGCCAGGGCTTTTACATCAGTCGAACCGTTCGGGAGTTGTAATCGTTTCACTACCTTTTTGTGGTTCACATCCACAATATCCAACTGACAGGCAACCGGATAAGCAAGCGACGACATTTCCGGCAGGTTATTGGCTACCAGCAGCATGCTGTCGTTTGCAAATGAGACGAGGTCTACCGGCTCACGTCCAACGGGAATACGATTGAGTACTTCTTTTGTTTTCGGAGAAACTTCCCAAAGTTCATTATTGAAACGTTGCGTAGTCCACAAGGATGCGGTTTGTTTATTGAATAACAGGGCGGAGGGCGTATGTCCCAATCGGGTATCCGATATGACGGACAAATCTTTTCCGTTCAATTCGCACAGGGAACCGTCTGCACCGTCACACACCACCCAGATATGTTGGTCGGGTGTTTCCGCCAGATCGTTTACTGGTGCAGGCAGTACCGCTTTTGTCCCGGTTTTATTGAAATTGGCGTCGATGAGGCGTATTTCTTTTTTATCCCGGTTTGTCACCAGGAGTCCGCCTTGCTTTTCGGCACTCCAGATATGGTCCGGAGCAAAAATATCATCTCCGCTGCATCCGGTCAGGATGGTCAGGGAGAGACAGGCTATATAGGTCCAGTTTATTTTCATGATCATTACTTCTTAGCTTTTAACGATTGAAGATACTGGCGGATATTTTCTTTTTCCGCAGCACGGGATGTTTCCCGTTTCTTCTCATAATAAGTATAATACTCTTTTTCTTCCTGTGTCCAGTTATTCGCTTCCCGGTAATCGCCGATGAACGGAACACACAGGTCGATCCATAAAGCGATCGTTTCCATTTCTTCTTTGCTCAGTTTGCAGCCGCCATGCCCGTTTTCAAGTCGCTTGATCAGATTACTTGTATTGGAACCTGCAAAATAAGGGGCAAGTAAAGTCGGCTCGGATAAATTGCTGATCCAGTTCACTTCCGGATGATGGGCGTCTCCCTGCCAGGAGTCGTTATCTCTGGTCATTTGACGGGCATGAGTCAGGTTCAGGTAAGAATCTGAGAATTTACGCTTCGTCTGCTGGTCTACTACCTTTAATTCACCTTTCAGGCTTAGCTTGCTTTTTACTCCGTCGTGGCAGGAAATGCAATGAGCGTCCCAGATGGGTTGCACTTCTTTGATATAACTGAAACAGCGGTCGCCGATACCTTCCGGCTCGATCTTTTGGATACCGGTGTTCATCGCCATAGATACCGGATGCGAGGCTATCGGAACGGTGTTTTTATGTTCATGGCAGCCCACGCAACTCTGCGTTTCTCCCGGTTGCAGTGTCGACCAGCTGCGCATGGTTTGCACAACCCGGTTGTTTTCGTCTAATGCCTGAAAATAAAGCGGAGTACGGCAAGGAACTTTAAAGAAAGCCGAACCGTCGGGATTTACATCGACAGTTCCCAATATCCGTTTTACATCCCAGCTGGCGTTGCCGACACCTACCGGAGAGAAGGCATGTCCGGCACCACCCGCATCAAAACCGAAAGCAGCACCGATACTGGCTACCCGGTAGATGGGTTCTACAATTCTCAGTTTTTTGATCGTTCCGGGCTGAACACCTTTCAAGCCGTTGCCTTCGTAGATATTTTGCATATAATAGACACCTTCCTCTTTTGTATAGTCCACATTGTCTACGCGCTGGAAAGGACGTTCACGTTCGGACAACAAGACCGGTTGGTTGCAAGATATGCTGGCGTCTGAAACCAGCAGTTCCCGTTCACCGGACGGTGTCATCCAGTAAATACCGAATTCCATCGGATGACCTACATGGTAACCTAATGGGGTATAGGATATTAAAAACTCCTTTTCATTCAATGGGTAAGGATGCTGGAACTGGTCGGCGAACTGCCCGTAGGCGTCGATTTTTACGGCTTCCGGTTTCCGGAGCGGGGCAACCAGCATGACGCCTTCATTCTCGTCACGTCCGGCTTCCGGGTCGATAATACATAGTTTGCCATGCTGGGGAGTGTGATGTCCCAGGATTGTCGCCATCACTTTCCGTGTTCCGGGGATTTGCCGGGTGTGGGTGAGTGTGGTTGGGAAAAAACTGTTCCCGCCATAGTATTCCGCTTGTCCGGTACCGTCCGGATTCATCTGGCAAAGCGGTTGCATGAATACCTGGCCACGGTCATTGTATTCCCAGCGGGTATAGACCACCCGTCCGTCATCGAGCAGTGTCGGGTTTGATGTATGTACCTGGTCGAAACCAACCTGGCGCATATAACGTCCTTCACGGTCGCAGAGATAGAGGTTGCTGACTTCGACAGTCCAGCAATCCACTGCACTTCCGTTGCGGGTCGAATTGAACAGAATGTTTTCGTCGGGCAGATAGATCGGCTCTATGTCGGCAAATCCCAGACCTGAAGTGATTTGTTTCAGTTTCCGCGACGGCATCTCCATTTCATAGAGATGAAAATCATCCTCCTTTTGTGATTTCTTCCAGGCAAAGAGAATATGTTTACCGTCGAAATGAACATCCGGATCCCGGAAGACACCGGCTGTATCTTTTAATAAAGTTTCTTCCTTTGCCCAGATCCCGTCCATTTTGAAATAAGCCAGCTCGCCACCAGCAAAGAAGTTGCATTCTGCGCGGGCATCCGACAGACCTTCCGTATAAGCGAAAAAGGAAGGGCGAAGTGTGCGGAATTTGGTAAACACGACTTCGGGAGTGTTTTTTATAAAGGATGCCAGTCGCTGTTCCCTTCTTGCTTTACAGGCATCCAGATAGGCGGATAAAGCCTGTGTTATGCTTTCCGGCATGTTGGTTACTTTGGTTTCCTGCTGTAATTTTTGCAAACGCTCTGAAATTTGTTCGGGCAATGTTTTGTCAAACCATTTTACATCGCTTCCATCCTGTAGCCACCAGTCGTAGTAAACCGGATAGTGGTGATAGAAATGCAGATGTGCCTCCCGGATCAGGGTGGCAGTACTGTCTTTTGAAACAAGACCTTCGGTTGCCTTTATTTTATTAAACCGGTCTTGTATGTCTGTTATAAATTCCTGTTTGTCGGCGGGATAGTGGTCCTTATATACTTTTTCCTTGTTCTGGCAAGCTGCCAGAATGAGGAGCATAAGTCCTAATCCTATTTTGTGTAAGTTATTCATATATATTACTCCCTTCTTTGTTGTTATTGGTTTGCCGGAATTGGCAAACGGAAGTCATTTTTCCCCACTTATTTTTTCTTTGTGGGGAATTATCCCCATACTAGTGGGGATTTTTACTTAATAGCACTTTTATAAGCCTCCACAATAGTAACTCCACTGGATGTGCCGATGCGGGTTGCTCCTGCCTTGATCATGGCTAAAGCAGTATCGAGGTCGCGGATACCGCCAGCCGCTTTTACTCCGATTTCCGGACCAACTACACGGCGCATCAGGGCTACATCTTCTACAGTCGCACCGGCTGTTCCAAAACCAGTCGAGGTCTTAACAAAGTCAACTCCAGCCTCTTTAGCTATCCGGCAGACTGTTTCCTTTTCGGCATCCGACAGATAGCAGGTTTCCAGAATCACTTTGCAGATAACGCCCGCCGGTCTACAGATAGCAACCATCTCTTCGATTTCTTTCTTTACAATATCCAGGCGGCCTTTTTGTAACGCGCGTACATTTATTACTGTATCTATTTCCGTCGCGCCTTTAGCGATGGCGTCGCGTGTTTCGAAAGCCTTGCATTCGGTCGTGGTCTGTCCTAACGGAAAGCCGATGGCTGCACCGACACGGACGGGCGAACCTTCCAGCAGTTTGACGCAGGTTTCTACTTCCGCCGGATTGATGGCAACCATGGCGAATTCGTATTTGCGTGCTTCGGCACATAGTTTCTCAATGTTTTCTGCTGTGCCGAAAGGTTTCAGGAAAGTATGGTCGATCATTCCTGCCAATTGTTTTACTGATAAGTTCGCTATTATTTCGTTCATGATAAATGATGTTTAGAATGTTAAAACTGTTTTTATAACTTCGTTACGTTTTACGGCTTCCAGGGCCTCGTTGATTTGTTCTATTTTAAAGCGGTGGGAGATGAAGTCGGATGCGGACAGCCGGCCTTCGCGTATCCATTCGGTCAGGGCTATCATTGCCCGTTTCTCTTCCGAACGGGTCGGCCAGCGGTGGATGAACAGGTTGAAATTGTAAGGAGCCTGGTCCAGGTCGATCGTCGGATTCTTTGTCATTACGCCATATACACAAATATCTCCGGCCATTTTTATAAGGGGTAGGGCCGAATGAACGATGGAAGGCAGGCCGACAGCGTCGATGACCGTATCGTATGAACGATTTGCGGCAGCGATAAATTCGGGTGTCGCAATCTCAGCCGGCGTATAGCCATTATCAGCACCCATTTGTCTGGCTAGTTCCAGTTTGGCAGGTAGCATGTCGACAATATCCACTTGTCCGAGACCGAATAGTTTGCCGAGTTTCACAAAACTCAACCCGACAGGACCAGCACCGAATACCATCACTTTCTTTCCCGGTTCCAGGCGGAAGTCTTTGAATGCACCCACTATTTCACGCCAGGTACAGGCAATGACTGCTTCTTCCGGCTGTATATCGGCCGGTATTGCATTCTGTATTTCGAAGCTGTCCCAGCAGCCTTGTTCCGGAGTGGCAAGGCCTTCTTCCTGCAAAACTTCGAAATCGTTTACTACGACATATTCACAGAAACCGCCCCAGGCACTGTTCAGCTCCGGTGTCGTAAAGGAGGCATTCAATCCGCCGATTACCCTGTCGCCTACCTTGAAATTTCGAACTTTACTTCCGACTTCTATTACAATGCCAACATTTTCATGGCCTAAAGCCATCGGGAACTGATCTGCCCCCGGAAAATGTCCGGCTATCAGTTTGCTGTCGGTGGCATTGCACAAAGCGACCATTTCTGTTTTTACGAGGGCCTGGTACGGAGTGATAACAGGCATATCTATTTCCCGGATTTCTACTACGCCGGGAGCTGTTGCGATTACGCTTTTCATTTTTCCTTTCATATTCATTCTTATAGATTTAAATCCGACAGGTCTGTATAAACATCTTTCAAATGCTCGTACGTCCGGTCGAAAACAGCTATTAATTCTTTGTATTTCTCTACATTGGCGGGGATAGGACTGATCTTTTTGTCGATATGGATAAACCGGTCGGTTACACTGAAATCTTTGAATAAGCCGGCTCCGATTCCTGCCAGGATGGCGGCGCCCATGGAGGTCGCTTCTTCCAGATAGTTCGGGATTTTTATTTCAGTCTGATAAATATCGGCCATCATCTGCTGCCAGATCGGATTTTTAGCACAGCCTCCTATTACCGTCATATTTTCTACGGGGACGTGGTTGCGGAATATATTGACGATAAGTCCCAGGTTCAGGGTGATGCCTTCCATGACGGAACGAAGCATATCGCCATGCGTGTGTCCTACCGTCAGTCCGATAAAAGCGCCTTTGGCATTTACGTTCCAGCGGGGAGAACGTTCGCCCATCAGGTAAGGCAGGAACAATAGTTTGTTGGAGCCTACCGGAGATTTCCGTATCTGTTCGTCAATCAGTTCGTACACATTCCCTTTCCTGATTCTGGCTTCTTCCTGTTCAAACAGGCAGAGTTGCTGCACCATCCAGTTATAGGAAGCGCCTGCCGTCTGCATAGTTCCCGACGGATGCAGCATGCCCGGTACGACATGCGCCCAGTTCATGGTACGGCGTTGTTCGTCTACAACCGGCTTTTCTACTGTCAGGGCAACCCATGAGGAGGAGCCCAGATAATTGTAGGATGTTCCCGGGGCTACACAACCTACGCCGACTCCGGCACAACTGCCGTCGCCTCCTCCGCAGATAACCGGTGTACCTTTACGGAGTCCGGTGGCTTTGGCTGCTTCCTCCGTTACTTCTCCTATAACATCAATAGAAGAACGGACTTCCGGGAAGAGGGAGATATCCAGTCCTGCTGCTTCTATGATCTCTTCGCTCCATGACCATCTGTTCAGGTCGTAGGCGTTTGTTCCGGAAGCATCTGACGGGTCGGTGGCGATCGTACCGCAAAGGCGGAAATTGATGTAGTCTTTTGCATTAAGCATTTTGTACGTTTTTGCAAAAACTTCCGGCATATGTTTTCGTATCCACATTAATTTTTCTATTGAATAGGAAGCACTGATACGGTGTCCTGTTATTTCATAGAAATGAAGCGGGTCCATTTTTTCATACAGGAAAGCTTCTTCCTCCTGTGAACGCTGGTCGCAGTACAGCAGGTGTGGAGAAAGCGGATTCCCTTTTTTATCGATACATAAGCATCCCATCATCTGGCCGCTCAGGGCAACTCCGGCGATCTCTTCGGGTGATACGAGTTGAAGTAATGCATTTGTTGTTTCTGTTATGGCTTTCCACCAGTCGGACGGATCCTGTTCCGCGCGGTTACCGGCGGCATAAACAGTCTGGTAGGAGGCGACACGGGATGCAACCAGCATGCCTTCTTCATTGAATAAAGTGGCTTTGTTGCCACTTGTTCCTAAATCGTGTGCAATGACGTATTTTGCCATGGTCTTTGAATTTTATTTATAATGCAGCATTCGTATATCCGGTCAGTCCGACCAGGATGCCTCCTGCTATCCCCCCGGCAATAATGACGGCCCAACGTGGAAATGCCTCTTTCAATAATCCCAAACGTGTCCCTCTGGGAGCACAGAGTGTATCACATACGACAAATCCCATAGCGATGGCCCAGCCCATATCTACCCAGGGAGCACTTCCGCGGGCTCCCTGATGGATGAGGCTGAATTGCATGGGTAATCCGTTTACATCGGTAGCTAAACCGGTGGAGAAACCGAAACCGGGCAATTTGTGATTCACCAGCCAGAATGTTCCTATAATTAAGGCGGCCGCAATAAATCCTCCTTTTGCTCCAAAATCTTTCACCAGTTTGGGCCAGCAGAATATAACTGTAAAAGTGACGGCGAAAGAACCGAATATACTGGTTATGATACCGGCATTGTACATGCCGAACAATTCATTGTAAGTTTGTAACCATTCGCTCATACTGCATCCTCCTCTTTTGACAGGCGATTACCGCATGAACGCATCATCCAGATGGTTATTCCGGCTAAAGCACCTCCGATCAGACAACAAAACAAAGTGGGGGCAGCCAGGAAAAACTGAGTGAAATCACCCTGGAAACGAACGATTCCCCAGGCTATGCCGGCAGAGCCGATACACCATCCCTGATCCAGCCATATTTTTCCTTCCGGATTTAATATGGCTCCGTTATAATGGTTCATGTACCACATGATCCCGATAATAAGGGTAGCAGCCAGCCATCCTCCCATTAAACCGTATGTTTTCCAAAGTTCCGGCCAGATGCCGAAAGCAAATCCTCCGCATATTGCCGAACCGGCAAATGTAGATAAGTAGTGTTTCATGATATTTAGGTTTATGATCTGTTAGTTCAATTGTAATTTAGCCAGTGTAAAAGGCTTGTCGTGTTTGGTATTTACTTTGTCGGGACCTGTCACGATGTCGAAGCAGGATACAATCACCTGGCCGTTCCAGACGATCGGTTCTCCCGGCTGGTCCAGACCACCGTCGCTACCGTCGCAATCCGGACTTTGGGCGATACGCTGAATGCGGCCGTTCTTGTCTATACGGGCCACTGCATTTTCAGAAAAGTCGGCTACCCAGATATTTCCGTCGTCATCCATGCACATTCCGTCGGTGGTGCGTAGTTGTGACGGGTCTTGTGCCCATATCTCATTTCCGATAACGTTGCCTTTGGGATCCATGGTTATTCGGTGAATGGTGCCGTCTCCAAAATTTCCTACATATAAATTGTCTTTTTTATCGAATACGATTCCGTCCAGTCCGTACTGAACTGCTTTGTTTTTCGTAATGACGGTTGTGAGCAGGTTCTTATCTGCTTTTGTATTGGTTACTTTTATATTCTTATCGTTCTTGTCGAAGCAATAGACTCCGCTTACCAGTAGTCCGGACGGATCCTGGATGGAGGAGAGGGAGCTTTGTGTTACATATAATTTCCCATTTCTGAAGCGGATGCCGTTGGGGTGTTCCATACCGGTGGCTACTTCGATAACTTCTTTCAGTTCGTAGCCATCTAATTTTAAGCATAAGATTCGGCCTTTGTTCCTGGCCTTTTCTGCTCCGCTCCATCCCTGGTTGTCACAAATAAATAAGTTTCCTTCATCATCGAAGGTGATTCCCATGGGAGCAGCCCAACCTGTTTCTTCTAATATGGGTACATTCATCCATTTGCTGATTTTCCCGTCTTTAGTAATCCGCATCAGGCAGGCTGGTTTCGACAAATCGGCAAAGTTCGGACAAGCCAGGATCAGGTCGCCATTTGGGGCAATTGCCATTCCGTCGGGTGTCGGACAATCATCCGGCAATTCCATGAATAGTTCACTTTTTTGCATTGCCGGTGTACAAGCTCCCAGGAATGTAGATAATAAAACTGATATTAAAAACACGTTCTTCATGATATATAGATTTTTCATTGGCAAAGAAATATAATTCTGCCCTGAAAGAGTTTCATCTATCGGTCAAAAGCTTTCAATATTCGGTCAGAGAATGATTTGTGTTGTTGTAAGGTGTTGATATTTAGTAGCCTGATTGTATGAGGCTTTTATATGCCGGAATAAATCTAGATGAACTTTTTCAACGTGTATTTGAACTTATTCCTGAAATATTTCCGGATATTTCCGGATGAAATACGTCGGTGTACAACTCCAGGCATGGCAATAGCTATTGACCGGGAAAAAGTTGTATGGAGATAAAAACTCATTTTTAGGATCATAAACTTCCCAGAATGTATCAGCACCTTTGTGGATCATTCCTCCCCAGTATTCTGCTACTTCATTTCGGGCTTCTTGCGGCATTCCGCTTTTGATCAGGGCTTCAATGTAATAATGGAACAGGTAAGGTGCTCCCGGAGTGCAGACATTCTCTGTTGTTTTCAAGGCTTTTAAAGATCGTTGGGCTTCTTTTTGTGTAGGTATTTCTCCCAGTATCATCCATATCTGGGAAGCATAAGATACCTGATCATTCAATTTGCCTGTGAATAAACCCGTTTTAGGATTATAGAAATGCTTTCGGGCAGCTTTTTTCATCTTTTTGATGAGTCCCGGAAGTTGGGCGACCTCATTTTCTTTGTTCAGTAATTTTGCCAGTTCGTAGGTCTCTTTGAAAGCAAAAACAGTAACACCATGAAATGCTACTTCTCTATGTAATCCGTCTTTCCAGTCGAAGAATATCCACCATTCACGGGATGCCCGTTCGTAATCCATTGTTCCGTCATCCTGCAGGTATTGGTAAGCTGATTCTAATTGTTTTTTTGCAACGGGCCAAAGGTCCTCAGCTGTCTCTCTGTCTCCCGTTTCCTGCAAATAGTCTTTGAGGGTAACGCCAAACAGGAAAGAATAATCATATAAATGTTGTTTTGCCTGGGGTTTAGGCTCCCGGGTTTCAAAAACAGTTGCGTTTAGTTTTCCGTTATACTCGCTTAGTCCGGCGAGCAGGTAGAGGCAGCGTTTGGTCAGGTTGTATTGTTTGAAGGAATAGTTGTTTGCCAATGCTTCCAGATACAAGTCGCCCAACCACAGACGCTGATCCCTTTTGGGACCGTCTTCGTAAACGGTTTGCATACATTCTTTCAGGGTATTTAAACTAACCCGGTCTATGTCTTTAAATATCTGTGGCGTGGCAGCCGATAATTCTCCGGGCGTATTGACGGCAGAAGTAACAGCGTCGCATTTCATTCCGGAAATACAGAAGTCATATCCGGGAGGAGTCGCGATAAGTTCTATTTTTACATATCTGAAGGATACACGGCGTGGAATGGTGATCGTTGACGGCATTGTCATCATGGTGACTATTTCATCTTGTAACCACGCACGGCTGAGTCCTCCCTGATAAGGATCGAAAGGTGTTACCAGTTCAGAAGGAACTTCTCCGAATGTCAGTTTGAAGCGTGCCGGTGCGTCTGCCTCGGCTTTTAGCAACTCCGTGCTGAAACTGAAACTACCTGTTATATGTTCTCCGAAATCGACAATGACGGCTTTTGTCTCCTTAAAAGAGTTATCGTAGAGTGTATTTATAGGTGCTGTTTGCTCTGCTTTGTATTGCTGGAAAGCATTTTCATCTTTTATTATATGTACTAAACCGACCGGCTTTTTTTCTGTAACGGTCAGTTGAGGAATGCTTTCTTTGGCTTTTTGTAACCAGGATGCCCGCTGGCTGGCATAAAAATCTTGTCCGTGGACTGTTATAAAACAACTGGCAAGTAAACAGTTTAATATAAGTGTTTTTAAGGTCGTTTTCATGTTTCTATAAAATATGAATAAGTGTTTTATCAAAAGTATTCTTTCTTATAAATAGTTGGTAAAATTACTATTTACCGGGTGGATGTATGTTGTATTATTGATATTAAATGTTACAAAAATGACACAATAGTAAGGGTTGAATTATTTTATCTTTTTCGTGTTGGGAATTCCTTTTATGCAAGGATGCCGGTTTATTGACAGTGGAGAAAATGAAGATGACGGGCGACCAGAGTAACCTTTCCGGTGTGACCCATTCGATCCTGCACGGTTTTAATTATAGTCCGCTGGAAGTGCCGTTCCCCGGTTGGATCATGTACGGCGCATTTCTGAACGAACGGAATAGCTGGTGGCCTTATTTCAATTTGTGGGCGACCTATAAAAGCCGGGTGTCGACTGTCCTTCAGGAATCCGATTTCTTTGCTGATATTGCCGTGATGCATCCGCTGGCTGATATGTGGACGATACACGGACCACAGCGTGATCCGTTCCCCAGCCTGCATTATCCGTCTTATCAATATCATGTGTGGGAAGCAATCCATCAGAACGGAAATAGTTGTGACTACATAAGTGAGAATATCATTCAGCAAAGCAGTTTCAAGAAAGGCAATCTTGTTTTCAATAACAGGAAATATAATACATTGATGCTGCTGGAAGTTGAGTCGATGATGCCGACGACAGCAGAAACACTGGTTGAATTCGTTAAAGCCGGAGGTAAACTGATCTTTGTCGGTAAAGAACCATTTTATTACGAATTGTAATCCGGAGGATGAAATACGGATACAGGCAACATTTGAGGCGAATGGCAGAACACCTTGGTTATGGAATCCGGAAACAGGCGAACGGACACCTTATCCGGTCTCTTCCGGTTCCACTTTACAGATCGACCTGGGGCCGGCCGCATCCAAACTGATTGTTTTTGAGGAAACGAAAGGCGTGAAGATCTCCATTCCGGCTTTGCCGCTTCAGAGTTCGTCTCCGCTCGAACTGAACGGATGGACGGTCAGAATGGCGCATGTCAATGGCGAGTCGGCCAAACGTGAGCTGGATACGTTGGTGGACTTCTCTGCAAACCCGGAAACACAATCGTTTTCCGGCGACCTGTATTATGAAAAGACGGTCGATAATGCAGCCGGATTCAATTACCTGGATTTAGGGAAAGTATATGGCGTTTCGGAAGTAACCCTGAATGGGGAAAAACTGGGATGCAAATGGTATGGAAACCGTGTGTATCAACTGCCGGAACATTTGGCTAAGGCACCGGTCAAATCATTGCAGATAAAGATCACGACAACTGTCGGTAATTATCTGAAGGGTACGCCTGAAAACAAAATAGGGCAGGCATGGACCCATCATCAGAAATGGGCACCGACAGGTATGCTGGGCCCCGTTAAATTAATGTAACATCAGGAATAAACGGATAATGTCTTTTTTTGTCAACTGAAAAATGTTTCTCTTTTATTTTCTTGGCATTCTCTCATCCCTCATTGCTGCATTATAGGCAGACCAGGCTACGATCACTGCATTATGACGTATATCGTCTAACACCAGACGGTCGGAGATATTCTGTTCGCAGGGGACGGGACCGGCTTCTTCCAGTTTATGGAAATTCAGTCCCGGAACGCTGTAACTACCGGAATGTGCAAAATTATTTGTTCAGCGCCTTTATCAGGTCTGAGCCGGCGCGGAACTTGACGGAGGTACGCGGCTTGATCATCACCGGCTCTCCGGTCTGTGGATTCCGGGCGGGGCGTTCGGTCTGCTCCCAGGGCAGGAAGGTGCCGAATCCCTGGAATACGACCGTATCTCCCTCTTGCAGGGCTTCGGTGGTATTGTCAATGAAGGAGTTGAGTACCGCCTTTATCGCTGCTCTCGTCATGCCGGTGTCTGCGGCTATTTGTCCGATCAATTTACTTTTATTCATATACTACAGGTTTAAATCGTTTTTAGAACAAGTGTTCGGGATACTTGGCCGGAGACGTAGTTCTGCGGTAGAAGCAGGGTATAACTTTTCAGCATAATATCCTTTAAATCGGTATAAATACTCCGTTTTCAGGAGTATGGTTTACTTCTTTTTGTTCTCTGATATTAGTTAATATAAATTGTTCACTTTCTGTTCTTCGCCCTCAATCAGTGGATTAACTACCGTATTACCGGAAATACAGCGTATTCGATAATTTGTAGTAGGCCATTTTCTCTGATTTAATGGAGTTCGTTAAGAACTTTGTTATTAATGGAGGCAAAGATAATAAATACAGAGGATAAGCAATCAAACATGCGATAAAATTCATCTTTTCTCTTCTTTTTCTCCTCTTCCACCAAGGATAATGCGATAAAGCCGGGTTCTGTAAAAGTACCACAAGGGAATTGGCAGGGGAGGAAACAAGGAGAAATCTTGCCGGAAATAAGCAGTTTTTAATCAAGTGGCTTGGCTGTTACAGGTTTATTTGCAACAATTAAATCTTTCTGTTTATGGATAACTCCATTATTTCTATAGCGCCCCCCTAATTTCCTGAGTTCTTAACGAACTCTGTCCATTTTCCCTTCACCACTCCATTATCGGACATACTGTTCATTATCGGACACTATTCTTTTATGTTATGCTCAGAAAATCAATGATATATGTTTTTGGCATAGCTTTTGCCTGTAGCATGGCAAAACATATATTACGATGAAAAAGATCTATATAGCCATTACTTATTTATTGCTGACATGCTTTGGTTTACAGGCCGAAGAACAAGATAATGTAGTCCGTCTGACCTTGAAAGATGCCATTACGCTGGCACAACACCAGTCTGTCGATGCGGCTGTGGCCCTGAACGAATTAAAGACGTCTTACTGGGAATACCGTACCCATGTCGCCGACCAGTTGCCGGAGGTTAATTTTAAAGGAACGCTCCCCAGTTACAGCAAGCAATATTCGCGTTACCAGCAATCGGACGGAACCTATGCTTTTGTGCAGGACAATAACCTGTCGATGGACGGAGCGATCTCTATCGACCAGAATATCGCTCTGACAGGCGGTAAGATTTCATTGAACTCTTCTCTTAATTTTTCCCGTCAGTTGGGGCATGGCGCCTTCAATGAATATATGAGTGTCCCGGTCGGCCTGACCCTGACGCAACCTATCTTCGGCGTGAACGACCAGAAATGGAACCGCCGGATTGAACCTGTTCGCTACCAGGAGGCAAAAGCCGCTTATATTGAAAGCGTAGAGGGGGTAACCATCTCGACGATCGCTTACTTCTTCAATCTTCTGCTGGCGAAAGAAAACCTGGCAACGTCTGTGCAGAATCTGGATAACGCAAATAAACTGTATGATATCGCTATCGCGAAACGCAAGATCGGTCATATCTCTGAAAGTGAACTGATGCAATTGAAATTATCTGCTTTACAGGCGAAAGGTAAGTTGACGGAAGCGCAGTCGAACCTGAACGCCAAAATGTTCCAGTTACGTTCTTTCCTGGGATTGAGCGAGGAAGATGTGATAGAACCGGTCATCCCCGAATCTGTCCCCGACATGCGGCTGGTCTATCAAGAAGTATTGGAGAAAGCCCAGGAAAACAACTCGTTTGCCAAACGCATACTACGCGAACAACTCGAAGCCGATTATGCAGTAGCGACGGCCAAAGGAAAACGCCGCGATATCAACCTGTTTGCTTCCGTGGGATATACAGGGAAAGACCGTGATTTCAGTGGCGCTTACAATCCGCTGAAAAATAACCAGGTGGTGGAAGTCGGTTTCAGCATCCCTTTGCTGGACTGGGGAAAACGGAAGGGAAAGGTTAAGGTTGCCGAATCCAACCGCGAAGTGGTTCTCTCCAAAAACCGTCAGGACCAGATGACATTCAACCAGAATATCTTCTTGCTGGTGGAGAACTTCAATAACCAGGCTGCCCAGTTGGAAATCGCGGAAGAAGCCGATGAAATCGCCCAGAAACGTTATCAGACATCTATCGAAACATTCATGATCGGCAAGATCAATATTCTCGATCTGAATGATGCCCAGCAATCGAAAGATGATGCCAAACAGAAGCATATACAGGAATTGTACGGTTTCTGGAGTTATTTCTATAATGTCCGTAGCGTGACGCTTTACGATTTTCTGAACGACCGTAATCTGGATGCCGATTTTGAGGAAATTGTCAGAAAGTAGGTAACTTATTCGTATCTTTACAAACCCAATTAAAGAAACCTATATGATATTAATTATTGATGATGACGCAGCTGTCCGTTCTTCGCTTACTTTTTTGTTGAAGCGGGCAGGCTTTGAACCGGAAGCTGTTCCGGGGCCTGAAGAAGCGTTGGTTATTGTGCGCCGGGAAGCGCCCCAACTGATTCTGATGGATATGAACTTTACCTTGACTACGACGGGAGAAGAAGGAATACAGCTATTAAAACAAGTAAAGATATTTCAGCCGGATGTTCCGGTAATCTTAATGACCGCCTGGGGGTCCATTTCGCTGGCTGTGCAGGGTATGCAAGCCGGCGCTTTCGATTTTGTGACCAAGCCCTGGAACAACCTGGTGTTGTTGAAGTCGATCCGTACGGCCCTGGAACTGAATGAGCAGAAGAAGATGCAGAAATCGCCGTTGAACCGGAACGATGCGGACAGTAAATTCCATTTTGAGAAGATTGTCGGACAGAGCGATGCGCTGATGGATGTGTTGGGAACCGTTTCCCGCATAGCACCGACCAATGCTTCGGTGCTGATTACCGGTGAAAGCGGGACAGGCAAGGAACTGATTGCGGAAGCGATCCATGCCAATAGCCCCCGTATGAAAGAGGCTTTCGTCAAAGTCAACCTGGGAGGATTGTCGCAGAGCCTTTTTGAGAGCGAGATGTTCGGTCATAAGAAAGGAGCGTTTACGGATGCTTATATAGACCGTACCGGGCGTTTTGAAATGGCAAACAAAGGGACCATCTTCCTGGATGAGATAGGTGACCTGGAGTTATCCTGCCAGGTAAAACTATTGCGTGTATTGCAGGACCAGACATTTGAAGTGCTGGGCGACAGCCGTCCCCGGAAAGTGGATATCCGGGTGGTGAGTGCTACCAACTGTAACCTTCCGGAAATGGTTGCCGCACGTACGTTCCGTGAAGACCTGTTCTACCGTATCAATTTGATCACGATCCATCTGCCCGCCCTTCGCGAGCGGAAAGACGATGTTCCTCTGCTGGCCCGTTATTTTGCCGATAAGCAGTCGGAAGTCAACGGTTTGCCTAAAGTCACTTTCTCTTCGGATGCCGTAAGTTTCCTGCAACGTCTTCCGTATCCCGGAAATATCCGTGAATTGAAGAACCTTGTGGAAAGAACGATGCTGGTATCCGGTAAATCGTTGTTGGATGTGTCCGATTTTGAAGGGCAATGCCTGAATCTGGGGAACAAACAGGCCGTGAGAAAAGGCGGAGCCGTCAGTTTCGAGGGCATGACGCTGGATGAGATTGAAAGGCAGACCATCCTTCAGGCTTTGGATACACATGAGGGAAATCTCTCGCATGTCGCATCCGCATTGGGAATCAGCCGGGCAGCCTTATACCGCCGGTTAGAGAAATACGGAATACCTACCGATAAATAAATGATATTCGAATGAGGATAAAAGGATTGTTCTGGATCTTGACCGGGTTGCTGCTGACTATTCTGGCAGTTATCACTTACCATGTCTTCTATAATTATTCTTCCTTCATGTTCTTTATTGTGGAAGGTGTTGTCCTGGTTACGATCTTGTACCTTTTCCTTTTTTACCGTCGTATCATCAAGCCGTTGGATATTATCGGCAATGGTATGGAACTGCTGAAAGAGCAGGACTTCAGTTCCCGCCTGAGCCGTGTCGGGCAGAAGGAGGCCGACCGCATCGTGGACATTTTCAATAAGATGATGGAACAGTTGAAAAACGAACGTTTGCACCTGCGGGAACAGAATCATTTCCTGGATTTGCTGATCAATGCTTCTCCTATGGGAGTGATTATGCTGAATCTGGATAACGAGATCATATCGCTGAATCCCGCTGCCCGCAAGATGTTCGGACAACCTTTGTCGGTCGATTTCGCCGGAAAATCCTTTACAGAGATAGATTCCCCGTTGGCGGTGGAGTTGGCGCGTATTCCCTTGTATGAATCGCAGACTGTTCGCCTGAACGATGCCAATATATATAAATGTACGCATTCCTCTTTTGTCGACCGGGGATTCCATCACTCGTTCTATCTGGTGGAAATACTGACGCAGGAAGTCTTTAAGGCTGAAAAGAAAGCCTATGAAAAGGTGATCCGCATGATTGCCCATGAGGTAAATAATACAACTGCCGGTATTACATCTACATTGGATACGTTGGAATCCACTTTCAGCGAGATGGAAAATACGGAAGATATATGCGACGTGTTGCGTGTTTCCATCGAGCGCTGTTACAGCATGAGTCATTTTATTACAAACTTTGCCGATGTGGTGCGCATCCCGGAACCGCAAATATGTAACCATGAATTGAATATGGTGGTGACTTCCTGTAAGCGGTTTATGGAGACGGTTTGCCAGAACCGCAACATCCAAATCATTATGGAGCTGGATGAAGTGTCTCCTGTCGTGTGGCTGGATAGTTCGCTTTTTGAACAGGTGCTTGTCAATATTATAAAGAACGCCGCCGAGTCGATCGAGCGCGACGGCAAGATTTATATACGTACTTCACGTAACCCTGTCTGCCTGGAAATAGCAGATACCGGTAAAGGAATAGACAAAGAAACTGAAAAGAAATTATTCAGTCCTTTTTTCTCCACCAAACCGAACGGGCAGGGGATCGGCCTGATCTTTATACGCGAAGTACTGCAGAAACAGAACTGCTCTTTTTCCCTGCGTACTTATACGGACGGTTTGACAAGGTTCCGTATATTGTTTGAATAAGTCTGAAATACAGTAGGCTATAGTTGTTTTCATTTTGTTATATTAGGTAACAAAATGAAACCAGTATGTATAACGTATCAGTAAAAGTAAAAAGGCGTAAGTCGATAGAGGCTGGGAAGCGGATGCCGC
>OGRT01000230.1_pt1 | contig 67512 bp, 60 predicted proteins | sample 1553581 | NCBI WGS metagenome assembly OGRT01 (sample SAMEA2580113, study PRJEB22360) | human gut metagenome | biome: human gut; feature: human-associated habitat; material: faeces | place: Denmark | collected 2008/2010
TCTATCATGGCAAAATCCCTCCTGCGGAAATTATCGGGGAAGCAATCGCCCAAAATACTACAAAGCAGCAGAACAAAATCAGCACCACATCAGCGAAATTGAATTTAAGCTGACAAATATTTGTCCGTTTAACGGGAGCGCCAAGGCCACGGGTAATCGCAGAAGCGGAAAGTTCCTCCCCAATTTTCACGGAACAGGTAATCATTGGAATCAACTTATACTCCAGTATTTTTGAAGATTTTTTCCCACCGAGTTTAATCCCCCGCATTTTCATGGCATCACTGATTGCTTCCGACTCTTGAAAGACAGTTGGAAAAAAGCGGAACATGACAGTTAAGGGGATTGTCACTTCTTTAGGCATGTGGATTCTTTCCATGCCCGAAATCAATTCACTAACCGTTGTTGTTTTGACTGCATACGCAGCGATTGCAACGCTGGGAAGGATACGGCAGAAAAATCCTGTTGTAAACAGCACGAGAAAATTCAATATTCCTGTAAGGTGTGGTAAAACATAAACTTGAACAGCGTAAAAAACAGAGAACACAGCAATATAGCTTACGGCTTTTACAAATTGTTTTGAAGTAAGCAACAACAGTGCCGGAACCGCACAAAGAACAAGGCGGATCAGCCCCATAGCCTCTCCGCCTGTTCCTCCCATGACAAAAATACTTATGATGAAGATGAGCAACAGCTTTGTACGCGGATCAAGCCGCAACCCTTGTTCTGTTTTTTTGCTGAGCAGAATTTCCCGCGCCATTACGCAATACCTGCACGCTGGAAGTGCTTTTTACAAATTGCTTTGCCAAGCAGACCGCCGACAAGTCCGAACACAAAGCAGGCAACCAGCAGAACAGGAGCAATCCACATCGGCATATAGCTATTAAGCGTAGCAGCATATTCCGCACCATAGCCTTCAGTCAGCATAACCATATAGCTTTCGCGGTTCAGGAAAATGGGAGCAAAGTTGCCAAACACCCAAATGCTGAACACGCCGCAGGATAGAACGCTGCTCTTTGCGCTTTTATATCCGCCGTTTTTCAAAATTACATCAGCAATCAGACCGCCAACCAGCCCTGTTACCATCGTAAGATAGCCGTTACCAAAGAACACCATGACCAGGCCGATCAGGAAACCCATGATTGCGGTCATCCCGAATTTTTTAGCCTTTGTAACATACAGCATATAGGGGATGCCACCAATCAAAGGGCACAGCACCGCCATCAGCGGAATAAAAATGGGGATGAAGCCAAGCATCGCCACCAGCATGACAATAACAACATAGATAACCGTGTAAATGCCAATCGTGATTAAGTCCTTTCCCTCAAGTCGGGAAGCACTTTTTTTCTTTGCATCCATAAACAATATCCTCCTATCCTTGTACGGAAAAATAAAATGTGGCGTAGTTAGCATAATCTAACCACACCACATATTGTAACTGTTACCGACAATGAATCCAACCCAAACCCGATTTCATTCTACCCAAAAACGGTATTTTTTTAGGTTTAGCCAATCGTATTTTCATCTTTATAGTTCTTAGGTATTACTCCATATTTCTTTTTGAACGCAGCCGCAAAATTGCTTGGTTTTGAATATCCAACCAGCGTTGCGATCTGGCTTACATTCAAGTCGCTTTCCAAAAGCAGCCCTGCCGCTTTTTCCAGTCTTTGATCTATGATGTATGCGTGAACCGATGTCCCAAATAAAGAATTAAATCCCTTTGTCAGCTTGGAAACACTGATATTGACCTTTTTCGCCAGTTTCTCACAACTCGGTGCAAAAGCAAGCTGGCTGTCGATAATCCGCTTTGCCTCGGTAATTGAGTCCCTGTCACTTTTAGAAATGCTGATATAACTCGATGAAAGAATACTGAGTTCCAATACTTCACTCAAATACACGGACAGCAATTCAAAGACCTTGCTTTCCAGAAATAAATACCCTAAACCGCCCCGGTATTGCGTAAAATCTTTTAACTCCGCAAAAATATGTTCCATATACGGGGTGATACTCACTTTTGAAATGCCAGTCAATAATTTTTTCTCATAAGCATCTATCTCACTATCTTCAAAGTAGTCACTCAAAATTTTATGAAAATAGGGCATGGGAATTTTTATATTTTTGAAAAGAAAGTTTGTCTTTCCGGAATAACACAGATATTCCATCTTACCATGTCCTCGATAAATACAGGATTCGCCTTTCTGTATGCTGACACATTGACGTGCATCTGCAATATTCCACGATACGCCATCATTAAAGCAAAATAAAAGTTGAATATAATCTTCGCAGCTTACACCCTGCACATTCATATCTGAAAAATAATTCATTTTCCAGTCTGATACAACAGCTCCTTGCTTTGTAACAACCTGTGAAATCTGACCTGTTCCCATATCAGCCGGAATATCTATTGTCACTGTCTGCGGAGAGTTGGAGAGCAGATCATGGTACAGCTTTGTCATGTATTGATTTGTCATTGTGCGCCCTCCTTTTGGTTAGTTTTAGCTAATCACAGTCTACACCACTTGCCTTGAAAAGTCAATTTATCTCTGTGGAATATGCAAAGATTAGAGAACAAAACTGGTTATCAGTAATTCACGATACTACCGGCAAGCAATGCAATCTTCCGTAAGATTGCGTATTTTAGAGGATTTCCCGTTGCCGTGAAACCCTCTAAAATGCTTGTTGGTGACATATCCCCAAACCCCTGAGATCGTCACCTGCGGTGACGGCTGCGCGTTCCTTCGGAACGCTGAAAACTGGGAGCAACATAAAACTATTGTCGGGATTTTTGCTTGTCTTTCTGCTGCTCCTGAGACGCAGGAATGTCCAGCAGATAGTCCACATTGGCCTTGATATTGTGAAGCTCCTTCATATCAGACCGGGCCTGCTTATAGGCGGCATAGGCTTTCCGTTTCTGTTCCAGCAGACCGGCGTATTCCTCTCGGAGCGATTTGACGGAGGGCAGTTTTGTGATTCCTATGCTGTCAAAATATTTCTTCGCCGCCTGGTGTAATAGAATATCCGCCTCATGCTCCGCCCGGAACTTTTTACTATAACCAGCCTTGCGGTATTCCACATAGACCGCCCGCGTCTTGGCATAGTTCACGATCTGTTTCTGCAATTCTCCATTGGCGGTCATCTGCGATTCCAGTTCCTTGATCTTTGCCGACAGTGCATTAAAGCTGATGGTAGCCGCAGCAGCTTTTTCCAGCAAATCTTCATAGCTCATATCTCCATGCTCTTTCAGGTAGATCACCGCCTGGGAGAGCTGTTTTAAGTTAAATACCTTCGCCCAGCGTTCATAGCCCGGTCCCTTGCCGGCCCGGACCGCTGCCTCAATATCCACCAGCAGCCCAGCCTTTGGAACGGGCTTTTGCGAAAAAGTACGGCGGGGTTTTGCCGTGCGGGTGCCCTCGATCCGTTCCTGTATCGCCTGCTCGGTATAGTCGCCTTTCAGCGTATTGCACCGGGTATAGTTTTTCTGCCCCGGCCCCCGGAGCCGGAGGTTCTTGCGTTCCCGGTTGACTTCGATTCCGGCAGCCTCCAGCTTCTTCAGGAAGTCCTCAAAGTCTTTCGGCCTTTCTTCCAGGGCCGCGTCGATTGCCCGGCGTAGCTGCTCCTGGAAGGAGGGCTGTTTCGTATTTCCCAGCCATGTGCCATAGTGGTCCCTGCTGGGTTTTGGATTTTCCACGATAGACAGACCGTGCTCCAGACACAGCTTGTCATTCATGCGCCGGATCGCCCAGGTAGAGCCCCAGAAGTTGCGGAATTTCCGGGTGCAGTCAAGGGCGGTGGAATTGATGATGATGTGATTATGAACATGGTGCTTATCCACATGGGTACACACCACAAAGGCATGATTGCCCTTTGTCAGTTTCAGTGCGAGCTCCCGCCCGATCTGGTTCGCTTCTTCCGGCGTGACTTCGCCGGGCTTGAAGGCTTGCCGGAGGTGGTAGGCGATCACATCATCCGCGCCCCGGTCCCGCCCGGTCAGGTTCAAATACTGCCGCTTGGAAAGAAGGAACTCCGCATCCGCGATTCGGGTATCACACTCATAGCCATAAATGAATTTTCCAAAATCCGTTTTCCGCGGATTCTCCACATAGTCAATGATGTCCGCAATGGCCGTAGACACATCCCGCCCTTTTCCCACATGCAGCGGCATTAGTCTTGTGGTTGCTATCAGGATCACCCCCTTGCCAAAATGAAAGAGCTGCCCGGAAGGACAGCCCTTGGTATGTATTCGTTATAGTGCCGGTGTATCTTTTTACTTTGGCATCCGCCCGCCGCATTTCCATAGTGCCATCGGGTGATGTTCAACACGCGAGAGAATATCAGCATCGTCAAACAAAAGGCCCGGCTGATAGTTTCCCTCTGCAAAAGCCTGCCAGAAGGACAGCTCCGTATCTTCCGGTTTTAGAATCGCGGCTAAATAATCCTTTACCTGTTTCTGCGCACAGGCCAGGTCAAAGCGTTCTCCACGGCGCAGCACCGGTGTAAGGTCCGTCCTGATTTTCCGTGCGGATATGCTGCCGATACCATTGAGGTCAAAGTATTCCGGCACGGTTTCCGAAGCAATCGCCGCGTAGAACATGATACACTTTCTGAAAAGCGGTTCCTGCGTCTCGTCAAACAATCCATACTTTTGCATATTGAACATATCATATAAATCCCGCGGGGCCGCCCGGTTTAAGAGGGCGACCGTCTTTGCGGAGAAGATTTCCAGAGGATCAACGTTTAATACTGTAAGCTCCTGATCGTTCCATGGCAAATAAACCGGTCTGCGGGAAACAGGCAGCACATGGCAGCGGAGCATATAGTTGATCTCAATTTTCAGGTTGTCTTTCATTCCTCCGGCATTCACATACTCGTACACGAAGGAATCCAGCGCGTGGTATTGCTTTGATTTCAAACTCAGCGTATAGCCGGAAGCCGCCATGTATTTTTGTATGTGTTCATTGATCTGCTCCCGCTCCGCTAGCATAGCTTCCCTTGATACATCCTTTGAGAAATCCAGGTCTATATCAACCGACAGGCGGGGCAGATCAAAAATCGTCAGATTGATCGCCGTGCCGCCTTTCAGGGCAAGGCTGTCCGCAAGCAACCCATCGCTTTCCATAAAAGAAAGAACATCCGCGAGGCGGCAGACTTTCTCAAAGGTGTCACGGACAAAGCCGAGTTCTTTGGCCTGCCTGCCAAGCGTAATACGGTCAAAGCGCATCATAATCAGTTACCCCCTTATTTATGATCGTTTTCAAATCTTTTGGAGCAAACAGTTTCCATCTGTTATGAAGGACAAAATCGCCCTGCTTTTCAAAGAGATAGGTTTTACTGGCAGAAGACCGTTTTTCACATTCCACAAAAAACGGTTCCGGTAAAGACAGTTCCTCTTTCCATGCTTCAAGAATAAATCCGGCCTTTTGATATAGCTGCGCCCGGCCATACAGTTCCAGCGCGTCAAGCAGTTTGCTGTAATCAAGCGAAGGAATCAGGAGAAGGCAGCGCAACAATTCTTCCAGGCCTCCGATTTTTTCAAAATCCGCTATACTGTCTATCACGGTCCGCTCTAAAGAAGTCACGCGGATGCCGGTGTCTGTTTTTATGATGTCCGTATTTCCCCGGCAGGCCATCGGACAGTAATTTACGCCGTCATAAGAGAACGGGCGGACGCGCTTTTGGGTGGTGAAGTACACATCATAAAAAACCTGGTTCGCATATCCGTAGTATTCAAAGGCGCTGTGGTGGGACACACAGGCATCGTCTGTCACGCGGGAAGCTATCTGGTAGCGGTTCGGGATCGCCTGTCCGGTTTCCATGCTGATGACCGCATATAGATTGCGGCGCACACGCTCGATATATCCTTTTTGCAGATAACTCTTTATCTGCCATACAGCGGAACTTTCTGATCCGGCGAGCTGCACCATATCATCATGTGTAAAACAGCGCAAAGCGGCAAGCTCTTTGTATCGTTCCATTGCACAGCCTCCTTTTTTGTTTTCATTATAACGCAAAGCAAGAGAAAATACAATGGTTTTGAACGGATTTAGAAATAATCGTTTTTTGAACTGCACGAAGCAATAGGGAAAGTATCTGTTTTGTGCGAATTTGAAAATGTATTAACGTTCCGGCTCTTTCCGTTTTGTTGGTGCATGTACGGCTGCCGTCCGCTCTGTACTCTGTTTTATGCCTTCGCGGATCGAGACTTTCTTCCCATGTTCCTTTGTATAATCGAGCCGGGCCTGCGTAAGAAAGAGATCGACAAGTCCGGGGTGGCTACGATCCACCACAAAGTAAACATTCCGATCTTGGCCGAAGCCGTCCGGGTTCTCGTAGACCGGAATGGTTTTCGCCCAGGCTTTGTTATCGCGGGAAATACGCCCATCCCAATCCTTTTGCCGGACCGTGCCCGCAAGCACATAAAACATCCGGTCATAACCGAATTGTTCCAAAACCTGATGTACTGCCTCCGTTCCGAGGCGGTTATCCCGGTAGTGATCGGCAATGGCCTGTTCGATTGCCTCCTTACAGGCGATATTTGCCTTATAGGAAGCACGGTATTGTTCCAGTTCTCCATGCTCACGCACATAGGAAGCCGGATAGATATATAGCTGTGTTGTGTCTTTCATGTGATCCCTCCAAATAGAAAAAGCTGCCTTGTGAGACAGCCCCGAATAGTGAAAAAGAGGGCGGGACACCGAAAATGCCCCGCCCATAAGTTTATCCAAATACAAAATCTTTGAGTGCGTGGTTTGCGCCGCCGATCATCCCGACCAGCCAGGCCGCCGCCATTGGCAGACCGTAGGGGCTTATCAGAAACGCGATCACCAGCCATGCAAGCCCGGCCCACACTCCGGCAGTAAAGAACAGCACCAGCGACGCCAGAAATACAATGCCTGATAAAATCCCCAGCACCGCGCCGGATGCGATCACCAGGAACTTGCACACCAGATAAAGAAGCCCCGTAACCAGGACAAAGGGAAACGCCAACAGTTTGAATATCAGACGCATAGGTCAAGCCTCCTTCCACGGGAAAATATCATGTCCCTCTGCCAAAATTCTACCGTGCCGGTTCCCGGAAAGCAACGGCTATTTTCTCCGTTTACGAAATGTTTGCAAATCCCCGGAGCAGCTTATCCATACCATTCCACAGGTCATCCAGCCGGGTACGCAGATCTTCCACATCCGCAGCATAAACGCTGCCGGTTTCATTGGCACGCCGGGTGTACTGGTTTAAGTTGTTGGAGCAGATACGAAGGAGGCGTATCATTTCCTGAATGTCGCCCATATCCAGGTGAATGATGTAACCGTCCACCGCCATTTTGCGGAGATAAGCGGAAAGGTTGGTGATCCCCAGCTCTGCCATGCGCTCTTTTATCAAAGCAGCCTCCGCCTCGGTCAGAACAAACTCCACACGGACAGACCGCTTATCCCGTCCGCCCTTCATCGGTCCAGCCCGCCTTTATGGGGTGCGCCTCTACCGGGAGCAGCGACGGCGGCCTGGGCCTCTTTGAGCCTGCCGCGCATGGACGCCTTTTTTAATTTTTCCATGTATTCCTGAACATTGCCCGGCTTTGCATGGTAATCCCGTTTCAGCCGTTCCCGGCGCAGGATCACCGCCAGCTCCCGCTCGCTTTCCGGCGCGTACTGCATGGATTTTGGCGTGCCGTGCTCCGGCATAAGCTCATTGATCTGCCGTCTCCGGGACTGATAGGGCAAGGTAAACTGTACGCCGTCCTCGAATGTCACCGTTACCCGGTCAATGGGACAGGACAGTGATTTCACCCGCTCCACATGGGAAGGGTAATCCAGAGGGTAGATGGTGCCGGTCACTTTTCCATCCTGCAAACCATCCAATGTAAGGGCATAAGCTAAAATCGGGTCATTCGTCTGCTCATGGTAGAACATCCACACTTTATTTTCATTGCTTTCCTGTAGATACACCTCCCGCTCGCTCAAACAATAGGTGCCGCAGGGCCGTGACATCCAGAGAAGGCGCCGCTCCTCCGGTTCTCCTGATAAGGCCACCTTTTGGATCAGTTCTTTATCCACGTCAAAATCTTCTTTATAATGCTGTGTATGCAGTTCTACGACCTGCCCCAGAAAGTCCAGTATGTCTACGCCTTCAAATTTGGTCCCCATACTCAAAGCCCCCTTTCCGGGACAGGCGGTGTGATCTGCCTTGCCTCATGCTCCGGGCGCTCGGATTTCAGGCGGTCCAGGACAGAGGGCTTTTCTTCCGGCAAGGTCTCCGGGGCAAGCTCCCGGATTTCCTCGTGGGTCTGGCCGTCCGTCAGGTCCGGCTTCACCGGGGGCTCGTTGTTCAGCCTGCCGTCCAGCATATTATAATTGCCGGTCTGTCCTTCCTCGTAAAGCTCCGCGTTCCGCAGATAGCTTTCAGGCGGCTGGAAGGGCTGCCCGGCGAACAGGATTTCCCGCTGTGCTTCAAACTGCCGGAGAACGCCGTTTTGTAGCCGGGCAAACTCCGCATACTGATCCGATGTAAGCCCACGCTCCAGCATTTCCGCCTGAGAATGGGCCCAGCCCTCACCGTAGAGGAAATAATACATATCCGCCCGGTCTGTGACAAAGCATAGGGAGCCGTCGCCGTTATCGTAATAGGAGGTAAGCCCGTCCTGATAGTGATAGTGTTCCTCGCGGCCCAGATAGACCCGGTTGTCTGCCGCAAGCATGGCGACCATGCCGGCATAATTGCTGTGTACCGCGGAACGGATTTCCACCAAAGGGTCCGGATCTTTGGAAAGCTGCCTGCCGGGAATCTCATTCAGTTTTTCCATCGCCGCGTTTCGGGGCGTCTGTTCCTCATGGGCGCGGGCAGCTCTGTCCGGCTGTGTTCCGTCCTTTCGGACAGCACCCGGTTCCGGTTCCTTTTCCTTTACAAAATAGTGGACGTTGGCAGTCGTGCGGCTGTTACACTCCTTCGCGTAAGCCTCGGCTGTCTCCTGGGAGGCAAATTCAAGGGGCCTGCCGGCCTCCTTGCACCAGCTTTCCGCCCGCCCAAAGATTGAAGCGGCGCTGCGCACCGCCCATACACCGTAAGTCTTTTCTTTTTCCATCGGCACCTCCTGTTATCGTTCCTGCTGCTTTTCCGGTTTTAGCCGGGCAGACGGTTCCGCTGTTTTCGTTTCTTTAAGCTGCTGCCGGAGGGAGGGCCTTTGTTCCGGCTCCGTATCTGTGATATTCACATACTCGCCGATGATACAAAGCGCCTCGCCATAGCTGCCGGAAGCAAATACCCGGTCCTTCATTTCCTTTGCCTGGTCTGTAAGCCCATGCTCCCGCAAAGTGCGCTCAGCGATCCCCACCAGGTTAAAAATATTGCCGTCCTGCCCGATCAGCGCGCAGTCCGGCTTTTCCGGCTCCGGCGCCGGTTCCCCGATAAACCCGCCCAGACGGTTGGGGACAAAATCAGAGAGCCATGTGCCACCGAAAGTCTCATGGGTCTGCAAACGCCACATGGCAAGTTTCCCAATCTCCAGGTCCACACCCTCAAAGGGATAGAGCAGACAGGGAGAATCATTATACTCAAAAGCAAAAATATCCTGGAACTTCGCGCCGTTTTTCAGAATACCGGCCTCGGTGAACATTTCATTGATCCCGTCAAGCCATTCCTGCAGCTCGCCGCCGCAGCCCTGCAAAATCAGGCCGCCTTTTCCCTCCATACGGCGAAGGTCCTCTGTTTCAATATGGTTGATACTCAAAAAATCGCCTCCTATCGTTGTTGTTGGTTTTCTTTCCTGTGCCGGACAGCTTTGCCCTCCGGCGTTTTCCTTAGCTGCTGCCGGAGGGAGGGCTTTTGTTCCTCTTTCTGTAAATCCGTAAGGATCGCAGATAAGGGCTGTTCCCACCGGCTCCCGAAGCCCCGTACCACCGTTCCGGCCAGAGCACCGTTTTCCCTGAACATTTCCAGCGTGTCAAAAGCCCGGTCAAAAAGAGAAATGTTTCCGGAATCTACACATGGGGCAAAGTGGATCACCCCTTTGGGATAGTTCCTGCCGGTCCCGATCCAGCCCCGCACAAAATCGTCAAAATCTTTTGTGATTCCCGCATCTGCCAGCTCCACGGCATGGCTGGCATTTACAAGACTTGTTTCCTGATACTGGCGGCCCAGGACCAGCACGCCGGTCTTTGGATTGAACAGGAAGCGCCGGTTGCCGATCTGCTGCATGTCAATGGCCTGCGTCCTGGTATCGATCCGCATGATCTCCGGCACAATCGGTATTTTTTCTATAAGCATCCCTCCAAACTGTCATAAAAATAGAGCACTAAAATGCGCCCTTTGTCCGCAACTTAGCCCCATTTCAGAGGCCGGGAGTATTCTAATATAGGCGCCCCGTAAACAGGGCCTTAAAACCCTTGAAAACACTGGCCTGATTGGGCTAAGTTGCGGACACATCACCCTCTGTTTTGCCGCCTGCGCCGTTTCCGTTCCCGCTCGGATTTCCGTCTGGCAAAGCTACGGCAAAAATCCGAACAATACGCCTGGCTTGTGACCGGAAGGTAAGCCTTTCCGCAGACCGGGCATATCTTCTGCCTGAGAGAAGTATCTTCACCGGTCAGGGCAGATTCCAGCTTTGGCTCCGTAGGCAGCACCGCCGCCCGGAAATAACGGCAGAACGCGCCGGTCCACCATTTATTCAGCATGTAGCAGGGACAGTCCAGGGGGAGGCAGAGCTTATCCTGGCAGTCATAGTTGGCGCACAAACTCGTCACCAGCCTTCGGATTGCCGCCCGCTCGGATCGTGTCAGTTCTCTTTCCGGTGGGGCGCTCATTTGCGCCCACCTTTCCTCGCCGGAAATTCCAGCTTGAAATTCACATACTTGCCGCCCGTATCATCCAGCACCACAACCGCGTCATAGGTCCGGCCCGTTTTTTCACTGTAAAGCCCGGACATAGAAACGCGGCCCTCTTTCAGAAGGGCCGCCGCAACGGTTTTTGTCAGGGTTTTCTTCTTACCTGTAAAGAATTTGTTATCTTTCCAGAGGGCAAAGGAGCAGTCTCGCTTTTCACAGAAAAATCCCTTTTTGCCCTCATACACAGTGCCGCCGCAGCGGGGACAGGTGCCGACAGCCTCGCGCCGGGTTCCTTTTGCGTAAGGGAACAGGCCGGCAAACCGTTCCTCCGGTGCGGTATGTTCTTTGACAAGCCCCCTGTTCATATCGGCGATCCCTTCCATGAAAGCCTCCGCACTGATCTCGCCGCGCTCCACCTGTTTTAGTCTGGATTCCCATTCCGCGGTAAGCAGCGGGGATTTAATATTATCCGGCAGGACCGTAATCAGGTTGGTTCCCTTTTCCGTGGGAATGAGCTGTTTTTTCTTTCTCTGCACAAAGCCGGTTGTTACCAGCTTTTCCAGTGTAGCCGCACGGGTAGCCGGGGTGCCTAAACCCTTGCGCTCTGCATCCTCCGGTGCGTCTGCCGCGCCTGCCGTTTCCATAGCTGCCAACAGGGAATCCTCCGTATAGTGCTTTGGCGGGGAGGTCTTGCCTTCCCGGACGCCTGCTGCCACCGGTTCAAAGGTCTGGCCCTGGGTAAGCTCCGGCAAGGCCGCGTCTGCGGGGTCCTCCTTTTCCAGTTCCGCCTGTTTCAGCCCCATGCGGTAGAGCCGTTCAATTTCCTTCCAACCTGCCTGCAAGACGGTCTTTCCTTTCGCTGTGAAGGAATGGCCTGCACAATCCAGTACCACCGTGACCGCCTCAAAGCGGTGCGTCTGGCCGGTGGCGCAAAGGAGCCTCATGGCGATCAGCGCCAAAACATCCCGTTCCCCGGAAGGGAGAGCAGACAGGTCCGTCCGGGCGATCTCCACGGTGGGAATAATGGCATGGTGGTCGGTGACTTTACTGCCATCCGTTACCCGGTCAATATCCGGTTCTTCCAGGCATCCTTTCCCGAAAGGCATGTTGTCCCGCAGCCACAGGATCAGGGAGGCGGCGGTTGCCTGCATATCCTCGGTCAAATACTGGCTGTCGGTACGGGGATAGGTCGCCAGCTTTTTCTCATAGAGGGATTGCAGGTAGTCAAGGGTCTGCTGGGCGGTGTAGCCGTAGATACGGTTACATTCCCGCTGCAAGGTCGTCAGATCATAGAGGCGGGGAGGCTGTACGGTCTTTACCTGCTTTTCCACTGAAAGGACAGAAGCCGTCTGCCCGTCACATTCCCTGCGGATTGTCTCTGCTGCCTGTTTTTCCGCCAGCTTATCACCGGAAGCAGTAAGACCGCCGCAAGTGATCTCTGGGACATAGAAGGGCCTGCTGGTAAATGCCTGAATCTCTGCCTCACGCTGCACCAAAAGCGCCAGCGTTGGGGACATGACGCGCCCGACATTCAGGGTGACGCCGTACAAGACAGAAAACAGCCTGGTCGCATTGATCCCAACCAGCCAGTCCGCACCGGCCCGGCAAACCGCGGCCTCATAGAGACGGTCATAATCCTTACCGGGGCGCAGGTGTTCAAAACCGTCCCGGATCGCCGCGTCCTCCATACTGGAAATCCAGAGGCGTTCCATCGGTTTCCTGCACCCGGCATACTCATAGACCAGACGGAAGATCAGCTCACCCTCGCGTCCGGCGTCAGTGGCGCACACCACGGAATCCACCCGTTTGTCCTTCATCAGCCGGCACAGGAGGTCAAGCTGTTTCTTCTTGTCCTTCGGCACCTCATATTTCCATTCGTCCGGCAGGATCGGCAGATCGCCATAGCGCCATCTGGCATACTGTTCCCCGTAGGCTTCAGGCTGTGCCAGCTCCAGAAGGTGGCCGACGCACCAGCTCACCAGGTAGCCGCCGCCTTCCAGATAGCCGTCCTTTTTCTCATCTGCGCCCAATACCGCCGCCAAAGCCATAGCGACAGAGGGCTTTTCTGCAATCACTAATTTCACTTGTCATCCTCCATTTCTTTGAATATAGAAAAGGCAGCCGCATAGCTGCCCTTATAAACTCGGTTCCTGTTTTGCCGCTGTTTTTTCCTTTGGTGCTTTTTCTGCCTGTTCTTTTACCTGCGCCTTATTTTCTGCCAGCCGTTCCAGGAGCCCCTTTTCCTGTTTCCGGCCAAGAGTTTTTGCCGCCCGGTCATAATACTGTACCTTATCGGAAAGAAGGTCAGCCGGAGCCACCTGGGTCGCATTAACTTCCTTAACCATGCTTTCCAGTTCCTTTGCCTGCATATCGCCATTATCCGGTACGATCAGCACCTCATGTATAGACGAGGGGAGAACATAGAAATTCTTTCCAAGCAGCTCACCGATTTTATCCAGAACCCCGTCCCGCGCAAGAATCCCGGAACCGTTTACTTTGCTGGCATTTGTCAGAACATACATTGGCATAGTAGCTGCATCCAACGGTTCTGTGCACTCAAACAGATTTTCAGGTTTTGACGAGAACATGATTTCGTCCATCATATCTTCCATACTGTAAAAACAGACCGGGCTTCTTTCTGTTTCTGCCGCAACTGCATCCTGATGAAGCTGCTCTTTAGTAACACCCCACAATTCCATCATACGATCTGTAACAACAGCAGAGGCAACACCCTCTTTGCTCTCCATGACCTGAATCCGGTAGACCGCAGCCAACTCTCCGCACTGGGTAAACGGTTTATCTTTCAAATACTCCCGGTTTTGTTCAGGATCGCATAGACGGATAGCAAGCATGGGCTTTACTTGTCTGTAATCCATTAAGTCCGATACTTCAAAGGGAACCCTGGTATCTTGTTCCGTCCTGATCTGTACGATTTCCCGTATGATTTCATCCATTGGCCGCCCCTGCGCAAGCTGCTTGGCATAGGGTTCCAAATAGATTGTCGGGACAGTAATTTCTCCGTCGTTTCGGATCATAAGGCCGGTAAGCCTCCGGTCATTTCCTTTTGTCACTTCTTCCAGAGTGATATGAGCCTCCTGATACTCCGGCGGTAAATACTCCCGGATATGGTTTTTGATATATTCCGCAATTTCAGTATTCATCTATTATTCCTCCGTTCCATATTTTCGTAACCTTCATCCGCCATTTTTCCTGCCTGCATCAGACAGAGCAGCACAACGCCGGCTACCGTACCGGCTGTAAATGCGATAAGGTGTGTTATGATACTCCACATAAAAATGCCTCCTTTCGGGCAAAAGAAAACGCCCACTGTCCAAGTGAGCGCTGTGCCAAGTTGTCTTATTCTGTTTTACTTTTTCGGGAAATAGATTTCTCCCACGGGTATTTCCCGCAGTTCTTTTTTCATTTGATGTGCGAAGCGGATCGTCCTTACGGTTCCGCCTTTTTCCCGCCCGTCATACACCGCGATTACCCGGTCAGAGTGTTCCACCATATAGCGGTTGCGGTGGGAATAGACGCTGGGCTGGTATTCCTCCTGTATCACAACCACATCACGGCAAGCCTCCAGCATTTCATAGGTCCGCCTCTTTGCCCTGAGACTGTCCAGCCGTTTCTGATATGGGATTACGGCAATCAATTCCAATGAAGGATCATCTTTCTGCTTTTCCATAACTATTTCCACAAAATACTGATCCACGCCCTCCGCGACCCCACTCATGAAGCAGGTAAAGCCGTCCGCAACCGATTTTTCAATTTCACGCAGCAGGGCAGCCTTTACATAGTTGATCTGATTCTGCGGTAAATCCCTGTGTCCCGTGACACAGCATGTTTTCTTTTTCATCTGGCACCTCCGATAATAGATTAAAACTACCGCCTTGCTATAGTGTAGTAGGTTTATTTTAGCAAGTCAACGCAAATACCCTTTTTCATCTACCGAATATTTACCTCCTGTAAGGTACAATCTATTATGCAGAAGGAGGTGACTATGATGTATGAAGATTTTGTCCCGGAACGGCTGGCAAAGCTAAGGGCGCTAAAGGGAGTATCTGCCCGTGACATGTCTTTGTCGCTGGGTCAGGCGAACAATTACATCAATAACATTGAGAATAAGAAGTCACTTCCCGCCATGCAGTCCTTTTTCTACATCTGCGAATATCTCGGCGTAACACCCCAGGAATTCTTTGATGAAGGAAATGCCTGCCCGCAGACACTACAGGAATTTATGACTGAGGCCAAAAAACTGGACTCAAAATCAATGGAATATATTCTCGGCATTATGAAAGAACTCAATAGCAAACGGTAGAGCGGCCAGCAGTTGGCCGCTTTTCTTAATATTGTATCCGGTAATGTCCTGATAATGTCCCATCCCTATACCGGCGATAATCCCTGTTTTGTCCTAAAATGAGCCGCCTTTTGTCTGGCGGCTCATTTTCCTGCTGCACTCTTTATCATTTCCCTGTACTGCCAAAGGCGCCGGTGCCCCGCTGCTCCCCAAGCTCTGTCACAAAATCCGCGATCACCACCGGCGTAATGACGAGCTGGCCGATCCTTGAACCTTTGGGAATGTGCCGCGTCTGGCTGCTCACATTGCTAAGAATTGCATGGATTTCCCCACGGTAGCCGGAATCTACAGGCGGCAGCTCGCAGACCAGCCCTTTGACAGCCATGCTGCTGCGGGGGAACACATATCCGGCAAACCCATCCGGCACCTCGATCCCAAATCCCAGGGGAATTTTCGTAATCTCGCCGGGCTGTAGGGTGCAGTCATAGGGCATATACACATCCGCGCCGGCATCGTTCCCATGTGGCCGGTAGGGTCTCTGATCCTCCGGCACGCCAAAATCGATCAGCTTAATCTTCATGGGCGCCGCCTTCCATAAGCAGCGGGTAATCCGCCGCCAAAATCCCGCCGGGCGTCATGCTGCCCGCGATCTTTCTTTTGCAGCTCATTTTCCCCTCCAGACATTGATCTCTCTGGCAGAAAGGGCCGGTAAGATCGGGAGCAAAGAGTACCTGGCTCAATGAAAAAAGCTCCTGCCAGATTTTCAGGAGCACGATCCGGGTCTCGTCCGTATTGCGCCGGCATACCCGCTGGCCGATGATATGTTTCCACTGGTAAGGTGTTGCGCTGATAATCAGCACATTCCTAAGGCCCTGGGGCGTGACATAGCCCGCCGCGTCGTGCCCGATCCCTGCCGCGCACAGTTCTTCGTAACAATCCATATCGGATTTACAGCTTTCCAGATACATTTCCTGAATTGCCTTCGGCGCAGTCAAAATCTCATAGGGTACAGCAAAATCCGCCTGTCCCGCATAGTTGCTGTACTGTAAGGACGCACTCATAAACTTTACCTCGTTCTGGTGCCTGGTGATCTGCGCAAGGAAACGCCTGCTTGCGCCTACAATGGCAACGGTGATAACCGCGAATTTCTGGATCGTGGGGTGCGGGAGCTTGCTGATCGCCGTTACGGTATCATTGCTGAACGACTTTTCATAAAGCGCCGTCAGATCCTCCATTGTATTGATCTTATGCCCGCGCTGGGTAAGCCTGGCCGCAAACACCATGTTTTTCTCGGCCTCCGCCACCGCCTGGCAGTTCAAAACCTTTACTTCAATTCTGTTGATTGGTCTGTCCCTCCTTTACAATCGCTTTCAGTAAAAACAGATAGTTAAGACTGTCTGTGATCTTCTCGTCCCATGTGCCGGCGTCAAAGCTCATGCCGTCGGCAAAGCACATGTCATACAGGGAAACGATATGCTTTGCCAGCATCCCGGCAAGGGCACGCTCCGGTGTCGTGTGCTGTAAAGCAGCGGCAGCCTTGAAAGCCCCCAGCCGGTCCGTATCGCCCCCTGTGTATTCCTTTGTTTTCTTTTGCAGGATTTCCCTGCATAGAGCCACCTGACCGTCAAAAACGGCATTGACCTCTTTCTGCGTGATAAGGCATCCCTCCTTTGAAAATGGTTTTGTCCCGAATCCTGTATAGAATCCGTGACAGTTTACGCGCTTGGCAGATAAATCCAGTCGTGCATCAGGCACACGCTCGGCTCGTCCTCCCTGGGGACCAGCCGGTAGGTACATTCCCCGTACACGGTCCGCTTGTCCTCGATCTCCATTTCATAAGCCTTGTAAAAGCGGTATTCGATATTGGAGATAATACATTTAAGCGTCTGCAATGCCTCCCGCTGGGAAGTCACGATCAGGTCACGGTCCACGCTGCGCTGTAGGAACAGTAGCGACTTGTAAAGCTGTACCTCCGTGCGGTAGGGCCGGCAGTCCATCGTCTCCAGCCAGTGGCAGAAAGCTACCGGGCCGCTCAGGGCCAGTTCCCGCTCGGGGTGGTAATACTCGTAGCAGTCCAGGTTGGCCGTGTTCAGCAGGTACAGCATTTCCCTGATCTCATTTTCCGGCATGTCGTAAAACCTAAGAAGGGAGCGGTACAAATGCACATAGCCGGGTATTGAAACAATGGTATTCACCATAGAAAAAATCCTCCTTGTAAATGACTGGTGCGGGAGCACATGCCCCCGCACCGGTTTTCAGTCTGCTTCGTTGTTTACTTCCACCAGCTTTGCCATGACGATGAAGCGGCTCGCGCCTCCGGGCGTGCAGGTGGAAAGGGTCAGCACCTTATCGCTGCTTGTCACCGTGACGTCCGTTTCCACAACAGAACGCTCCGCCATAGCGGTAAGCCAGGTCGTATAAGCGCCGTCATCCTTCCAGCTAAGACGCCAGGGAGAGGTATCGCTGCCGGATTCGGAAGGCTTTGCCACAAACGCCGCGAAAACCTCACAGAGATAACCGCCCTCCGGGGTCACAAGGTACATCTGCTTATGGGTATCAAAGTAGCTCTGTTCGTCATACTCATTCAGGGCGGCGAACATGGAGCCGTCCCGCATGTTATGTCCGTAAATAATGGTGTTCCGGTCAGAAAAATCCGCCTTGTTCTCATAATCCGCGAACAGGCATCCCACCTTATTGTAGGTGCCGTCATACAGGTGGTGCAGGTAATACTCGTTGTCATCCGCCTGCGTTACCGGGTAGTTGATCACCGTATCGGGAAGGGTAAGCCACCCGATGATGTCCGGCCCGCTTTCCCGCAAAGATTCAAAATCCACCATAGGAAGAACCACGGAAGGGGCTGACCCAGCAGGTTCCGTTTCAATGGGTGCGGTCCCGGTCTCCATATCCTCCGGTGTTTCGGTCCGCTCCGGCAGCTCCACCAGTCCTGCGAGGTCATCATAAGCCCCGGCGCTTTCACTGTACTGGCAGAGGTCACGGACCATCAGGAAGCCGCTGCCTAACGCCAGTGCCGCGCAGAGGGAGAGGGCCGCAATGCCCGCAGCCTTTGTCTTAGGGGTCTGTCTGCTGTATTTCCCCTTCTTGAAATAGAGGGCAGCAAACATCCCACCGCCGATCAGAGCCAGCGCCAGAAGGCCGCCGTACAGGAAAATGAAATTGTCATCACCGGTCTGCGGTACTGCCTTATCAGGATTAGACGGTGTGGAAGGCTTGGACGGTGTTTTCGGATTATCAGGAGTTTCCGGTTTTTCTGGTTTCTCATTAAAGAACTGGACCGTTGCGGTCTGGTCCGCCTTGATCTCCACCGTGGCCGCGTCAGGAATGATATAATCCTTGCTTGCACGGTTGGAAAGCTCGGTTACGGTATAAATGCCGACGCGCAGCCCCTTGACCTCGATCACGCCGGATTTCGGTGTGGTGAAGGTCTCACAGTAAGAACCGTCTGCGCTCTTGACCTCAATGGCAAATCCGTCCTTGCGTCCGTCACTGGAATCTTTGGTGATTTTCAGGTTGCCGCGGTATGCCTCATTGGTAAATCCCCGGCCTGCCTCGCCGTTTTCGATCACAACGGTCTGGCCGTCCTCGGTGATCGCAAAGTAATAAGCCTTTTCGTCAGGCTGGTAGCCCTCCGGCGCTTTCTTTTCTTTTACGAAATAGCCCTTAGCCAGAAGATCCTCCGCCATGTGGAATCCGCCGTCTGTCTCTTTCAGGGCGCCGACCAGCGTATCTTCGGCATCCAGCTCCTTGTTGCCGTTGGCGTCCTCATACAGTTCAAACACCGCGCCGGAGAGGAAGCGCAGGAAAGTATTCTCCTTATCGCTCTCCACAGAGGAAGGTTCATCCACCGCCTCGGTCTTATGGAGCTGCACCCGTCCGCGGATCAGGGTATTATCCACGCGGAATTCGATTGTCTGGCCGTCCGCACCGATATAAATGTGGTGTTCCTCCGGGCTCACCGTATAGAGCGCGGGAGCGGAAATTTCCTTTACAATCCAGTGACCGTAAGGGATATTCTCAAAGGCAAAGCTGCCATCCTCACCGGTGGTTACGGTAAGCAGCGCGTTTTCCTCGGTAAATTCTTCGGTGTCAGGCTTAAACAGGCCCATCACCGCGCCGGCCAGCTTCACATCTTCGCCAACCTCCGTGCTCTCGCCATATTTCACACCGTCAATGCGTCCGCGGAGCAGGTCATTGGGAACAGCCTCGCCCTCATTTATCAGGATAGAGACAAGAGCAGCCTCCTGACCCGCATATTCAAAAACTACCGGGTATTTGGTATCGGAAAGCACATAGGCGCTGTTGGTGGTGCGCTCCTGCACATAATAGCTGCCAAACGGAAGGTCGGAATCAAAGCAAGCGTCATAGCCGCCCGCCTCATTTGCGGAAACGGAGACCACTTCCAGAAGCCCGCCTGCCGGGATCACGCTGCCATCCGCCGCCGTCAAGTCAGCGGAAGCATACAGACCAAAGGAAATGTCCTTGTATTCCTCATTCATGCCAAGCCCGAAAAGCTCGTCTGTTTCCAGAGCTTTGAACAGGGCAACATCCACTTTCTGGCGCTCGTCATACAACCCTACTGCGGTCTGCGTGACCTCCACGGTCTCGCCCGCGTAGGTCAGCTCCGCATATTCCGGGACAGCATTTACGACCATGCCAGCCGGCGCCTGCCGTTCTTCCAGACGGTAGCGGCCCAGGTACAGAAGTACGCTTGTGGCGGTTCCATCTTCCCCGGTGGTAAGGGTCTCTACAACTGTGTCCTTTGCTACTCGGAGGGTCCCGTCGCCGGTGTAAATATCCTCGTCAGCGATCACATCATAAACTGCGCCGGGAAGCCCGGCCACTTCATATACCGGCTGATACAGGCCGTCGTTTTCCTGGACGGAAGCGAACACCTCGCCGGTCTTTGTGATGGTGAGCTGGCCCTTCTGGGGCATGTTGTACTGTGTGACGGTCACAACCGCCTCGCTGCCGTCAATGGTGAACGGTACGGGCTCACTGGAAAGGACATAACCGTAAGGAGCCGCCACCTCATAAAGCTCATAATCCCCGGTATGCAGAGGTTCCGGCAGCATGAGCCAGCCTTCGTCCGAAACATAGAAGGTATCAAGGGTCTCCGGGTTTGGGTAGAAGATTTCCTGGGTGACAAATTCCCCGGTGGAAAGGTCCTTGATCTGGAAGCCCGTGCCGGTCATCGGGATAATGCTCCCGGTCTCGGCGTCGCATTTCTCCACCTTGAGCCTTGCGGTAATGGTGCGGTTATTCAGAATATAGCTGTAGGTCTGGCCGTCTGCGGAAATAAAGACGGTAAAATCAGGAATGAACGCCTTGCCTTCCTCACCGGCTGTCTGGTGGACCGTATAATGGCCGTAAGGCAGCATTTTGGAGGAAGTAAAGCCGTCGCTGTCCGTGGTGAGCAGGTCGCGCTCGCTTTCCTTCGCCGCATCATAGCTACCCGCCGCCTTCAAGTAGATTTCAAAGACGGCGCCGGCCTCCGGGTGCTCGATCACACCCTCATTCGGTTCTTCCGTATTTTCATCTTCGGACACATCCGGGTCCGGGTCGTCCGTATGCTTGACAAGCTGGATATTGCCATAGATCACGGTTTCCGTGACCTGGTTCTCCGTAGTGTTCAGCTCCACCTCGTACAGCGCCGGGGAAGCGCCCACCTCATAGACCGTATCATTCAGAAGATAACCGGTGCTGGGCTCGATTTCCCGTACCGTCCAGCTATCGCCGCAGACATAGTAACGGGTCATAAAGCTGCCGTCCGGCCCGGTGGTATAGGTATCTACCAGCTCGCCATTGTTATAAATCCCATAGGTCGCCCCGGCAAGGGTGGCGTCGCCCTGGGCGGTCCCGGTGTCCGCGTCGCTCTTTACCACATGCACGCGGAATTTCTTCAAAATATTGCTGAAATGGACGGAAGCAGTCTGGCCGCTCTCAATAGTGATGTACTGTGCGGAAGGGGTCACATAGCGGTCAACCGGGATTTCCGTCACCAGGTAAGTGCCGGGCAGGAATTTCTTTTCCACCTGGCCGTTATCCCCGGTAGTAACAGTCTCATTGACTTCATTTCCCAAAATATCCGTGCCGGAAATGCGGAAGGAAATGCCGGACACAATGCCGTCCTCACTGGTCTTGACGATCTTCGCGGTGCCGTAGGTCTCCGTTTTGATGTTCATAAAGAAGGAAACCGGGTCGCTGGCGCCGGTCATCATGGTCTGATAACCAGGGCGGCCCCAGATCAGCATGTCGTTGGCAACCGGAATGTCTTTTCTGAACTCAAAGCTCACCGGCTCCATAATCATGTTTTTGCTGGTGAAGGTGTACTGGTTGCCGTTCCTGCTCACGGTCACGCCGCTGCCGGAAAGCATTTGCAGGTCGATATTCAGGTTGTTGGTGTCGGTAACAGTCAGGGTATAGACCTTTCTGCTGGTGTCCCATTTCAGTTCCAGAACAGGGGCATCCCCCTTATTCGCCGCGGTAAAGGAAGGGACGGTGGAGTGGGACGCCACCTGTTCCAGAATCCAGTTGTATGCCTTTTCCGCAGGACGCCCGGCAACCACGCTGTAATACTGGTCCGCCGAAGCGTGGCCGTTGCTGTGCCGGCTGTAGGGGTCGCTGCGAAGCTGCTGCTGGTATTCCCAGAGGATGATCTGCGTCGCCATTTTATAATCGTCCTCATTGATTCCGGAAACAGGAAGGGAGGCGCCGGGTTTCCAGCCATAGATCGCAGTCAGGGTAATGCCGCGCCTGGCAGCGGACGGGAGCATATTCAGGTAATCGCTGTTGGTCCCGTTCTCCGAAGTATAGGTATTTTCGGAAGTGTTGTAGGGAATCCCGCTCTCCACGCAGTAGACCGAATGGGTCACGCCGTCCGAATCTGTCAGCATGTAGTGCCGGTAGGCGCTGCCGCCGGAGCCGGAACGTTTATCCGTGGTTCCGTCTGAATTGTAAGCAAGGAAATTGGTAGGCACCGGGGAATAATAATGCTGCCCGTCAGACCCTACATACTGGTCGCCCAGCCAGGAGCTTGCTTTCTGGCCCACGCCTGCCGCAAACGCCTGGGCGGGAAGCAGGCTAAAGACGCATACCGCGCAGAGTAAAAATGCCACGATCCTGTGCAGACCGCGGCGGTGTGTATTCGTTTTCATATTCACGATAGAAAGACCTCACTTTCATAAAATAGGTAAGGACGGCGCATTACTCGCCGTCCTCATGGGTGCTATCCTCAAAGTCATCCTCGGAGAGATATTCCGGTTCGCCGTAAGCCTCGTCCGGGTCAAAGCCCTCCCCGTAGCCGTCGTCCTCGTCAAATTCGTCCTCGTCCGCCGCCTGCTGTTTCGGGCGCACGATCTTCACATAATAGCCGACGCCTCCGACTGCAAGCAGGGCGACGATGATAAAGATGATCGTGCCGACGCTGCCGGTATCTTTCTTTGGCTGTTCCGATTCAGCCGGTTCCTCCGGCTCTGCCGGCTTTTCCTTTCCGATGCAGCCGTTTAAGTCATTTTTGCAGACCGGGCAGCCGGTATTGACTTTTCCGGCCTCGCATTTCTCCTTACAGGTGCAGACATCCGCAGCGGGGATCACGCTCACGCTGCCATCATTCTTTTCCGCAAGGGCCATCAGGTCCGCCTCGGTGACGCCATTCAGAAAGTAAACGTTGTTGTCGTCACGCTTGCCGTCAATGATAAGGTAGAACACATTCCCGGCCTCGGTGGTAATGGTGTAAAACTGTTTATCCCCATCCTCGCCGGTGGCGCTGTCCAGCACGGTCCCGGTCCCCTCCGGGGTGAAAGCGCCCTCCGGGACGGAGGAAGTGGTGGGCTCCGGTGTGCCGGAATTTCCTGTACTGCCGGAGCTGCCGTCCTGGGAGCTTGTGCCGCCCGAATCCGTTCCCGTATTGGAACTGCTGCTTTGGGTGCCCGTGCTGCCGGAAGAAGCTGCCTGGGTCTGTACCGGTTTTGTTGCCGGGGTGCTGCTCTGGCTCGGCTGCGTGGGGGCAGCCGGCTTTTCCGTGGACACCGGTTCCTTGTAATAGGGGTTGTCAAATTGCACGGCATCAGAACGGTTGCCGGCATAATCCACCGCGTAGACGCTCACTTTTTTATCTGTGCCGGCATAATCCTTCAGCGCGACAGAGGCTTTCCCGTCCACAAGGGAATTTACACGGGTCTTGTCGATATAGACCGCCTCCACGCCGGAATTGTCGTCGCTGCTTACGATCTTTACGGTTTCCCCATCCAGCACCGCCGTAAGCGTGGGCGGCGTGGTGTCCTTGCCCCCGGCGGCAAAAGCCGTCATGGGCAAGGTCATGGCGCCTATGAGAAAGACAAGCGCCACAAGGAGAGAGATTCGTTTAGTCCTCATGCACTTCCTCCTGTTCCTGCGGCGAAGACTCCTGTGCGGACGCCATCTGCCGCGTTTTTAAGAATTCGGCCAGTTCCTGGGGCGTCAGGTGGTAGCTGCGGGCCACCGCCACAAAGTCGGTGTTCTCCAGCTCCGTTTTCTGTTTCTCCAAATCCTGGAGCCTGGCCTGCTGCTCCGCGATCTTCGCCTTGGTCTTTTCAATGTCTTTTGCCAGTTTTTCAATTTTAGGGTTCAAGTTGTTACCTCCATTCTGTTAAGGCAGCCGCGCAAAGGTGTAAAAATGCTGCTGCCAGTAACTTGTATTGATATTTGCGTAAGAGATCGGGTCCCCGCAGTGGATCATCATTCCGTTACCCACATAGATTCCCACATGGCTTGCGCCGCTGGTGTTATAGGTCCCCTGGAAGAAAATCAGGTCGCCGGGTCTTGCGTCCGCACTCGATACAGGCGTACACACGCCTAAAAGCCCGTCCGCGGTAAGCCGCCCGAAGTTCCAGCCGGTATGGTTGACTACCCAGGAAACGAAGCCTGAACAGTCAAAGGAAGTGGAAGGGCTTGCGCCGCCCCACACATACGGATAGCCTAAGTATTTCTCCGCCTCCGCGATCATGGCCGCGAACTGTTCATCCGCAAGGGCCTCCGGCGGAATATCGTAATCAAAGTAGCTGCCGCCTCCGCCTGCGCCAATGGCTGGCAGCCCGGTACTGCCGGTGTCACCGGTATCTGCAAAATACAGCGGATTCAAATACTGCCCGTCCACCAATACCTCCAGGTGCAGGTGCGGCCCGGTGGAATTGCCGGTGCTGCCGACCTTCGCGATTACATCCCCGGCCTTTACTTCCTGGCCCACGGACACAAGAAGCTGTGAACAGTGGCCGTATTTCGTGGTAAGGGTATGCCCCTCGTAAGCCTCGCCTTCAATGGCGACACACAGGCCGTAGCCGCCCGCGTTTCCTGCCAGCGTAACCGTACCGTCATGGCCGGCTAAGATTTCCGTGCCCTGGGCCATGCCGATGTCAACGCCGGTATGGTAGTTCTTTTCCCCGCTGATGGGGTGTACCCGGTAGCCGTAGTAGCTGGTGACATAGGGCAGCCAGTTTATCCCAAAGACATTTTTCACATACTGCCGGTTGCCCTTGGTCTGCAATAGAATCTCACAGATTTCTTTCTGCTCGGTGCTCATGCGCTGCACCACCAGGTTTGCAAGAGGCGTGGCCGTGAGCTTTACATTCAGAATGTGCCACTCATACGGTACTTCTTCCTCGGTTTCCTCGCCGGTCTCCGGGTCAACATGGGTCTCTGTCCGGTAGCGGATTTCCGTTTCCTCCGTAAAGGTAAGGGAATACTGCTCATTAAAAAGCTGCCGCAGGACGCCCTCGATCTGCTCATAGGTGAAATTCTGATAGGCAGAAGTGAGATAGCCCATCAGGATATAGGGGTCATGCTCGATTGCGCCGATGTTATAGCGGTACTCGTCATAACCGGGCCGGTCTGTCTCCACACGGTCTATTTCCATTTGCAGGTCTGTTTCCCACTCGGTATAGATAAGCTCCGCGTTGTTGATGTCCTGGTCCTCCGCCAGATAGGTAGAGGCGGCGATACTTCCCAGGCCCCCGGTCCCGATATTGGAAAACGAGGAAAACAGCGAAGAAATGAGAAATACCACCAAAAGCAGAAGGACGAGAATGCTGCAGATAACCGGGTGACGCTTGACGGTGTTTACCACCGAAGCAGCGATCTTTTCCGTTGTAACGGCTGCGTTCTTTGCCCGCTTTCCGGTTTTCTGTGCCTCCCTTGCGGCTTTGGCATACTGCCGTTTCAGCTTTTGCTTCTGCCACATCCGGGCAAGGAAATTTTTCTTTAGCTCCGGGTGTTCCGAAAGGGTCTGCCGGTAGGCAAGCTTCGCGTTAGCCCTCGCTGATTTCTGCTGTAACTTTGTCACCCGGCGGTATGGCGCTGTTTTATGGCGGTGGTACAGGGTGCGCGCCCAGGCCTCACCCACAAGCTCGGTGCGGTGGGCGGCTTTCACGCCGACATTTTCTTCCTCCGCCTGGTAGATTTTCTTATGGGCGTAGCCGACAGCCGTATTCGCTGCCGCCTTTACCGGGCGCATGGGAAGGGAGCCCTTTACATGCGCCCGCTGGGATTTTACTTCCTGCTCAAATTTCAGCCGTTTTTTTGCTTTGCCGGTCTCCGGGTCGGAAGCCGTCTCCATCCGCAGTTTTTTCCGGGAAGGCAGACGCGCCTCGGCGTCCTCCAGCTTCTTTTCCACACGCTCGGCCCTGCGCCTCGCCTGGGTCAGCTTTTTATCCGCCGCCTCCGGTGGCAGCTCGTCAGCGGTAAATTCCAGCTTGGAAGGCCGTTTCGGTTCTCCCTCGGCTGAACCCGGCTGTTTCTCCTGGGGTTCCTCGGCTTTTGCCGCCTCCTGGAAACGCTGCTGGTACTTGTTGCCATGCTGGTGCATCCGGCGTCTGCCCGATGTTTCCCCGGCATTTGTGCTGCCGGCCTCCGAAGCAGCGGAAGCCTCCGAACTGCCGGAACCGGGCAACTCCTGGCCGCCGCGCCGGGAAAAGTCTGCATCCCGGCGCTGGAGCCTGCCGGAATCACTGTGCCTGGAATCCTGCTGCCTGCTTTCGCGGAAGCTGTCACGCCCGGAAAAATCCGGCCCGTTTTGCTGCGGAACGCTGCGGCTGTCCTGAATGAAGCTGTCAGAATCCCCGGACGACTGCCGGGAAAAAGCCTCCGCATGTGTTCCATAGTCCGCAGATTCATAAGCCGCCATTTCATCCACTGGCTGCCGGGAAGCAGCAGCATACGTATTGGAATCCGTTGCTGGAACTGCGCCGTCCTCCGAAGCCCCTTGATACAGGTTCCACCCTCTATGGCGGTTATCTTCCTGCACAGGAGCGTCACGGGCCCGGCGCAGATCAAAATCCTGCCCGCGCATCTCGCCGGTCCGGACGTCGGTTTCTGTTTTTCCCGCCGGCTGCCGCACCGCGTCTTTGGGCCGTCTGAACTCTTTATCACGGGACATATCCATCACCTCCAGTCTGAATTATCGTTGCTGGTCTGCCGGCGCTCATGCGCCTGCCACTTCATCCGGCCTTGTGGTAAGGACCGAATACAGAAGGGTGTCCTTCGGGAAGTGATCGACGAAAGGAATAATCACATTGCCGAAAAACAAAAGACCCTCGCCGGGGCCGGAATGGGTCACATAGGAAAGCTGGTGGGGCGAAATGCCTAACTGCTTCGCCAAAATCTGCCGGTCTCCCTGGGCCTGGTTGAGCATGTAGATAAAATCCGAGTTCTCAAAGATGTTCTCGATCTCCCTGGAAGCCAGCAGGTCCTTCACATTCTGCGTTAAACCGCTGGGAATCCCGCCCCATTTTCTGAACCGTTTCCATATCTCTACACTGAAACTTCCGGTCTGTCCTTTCAGCAGGAGGTGGAATTCGTCGATATAGAACCAGGTCGTCTTATGCTTGGAGCGGTTGGCCGTAACACGGTTCCAGACCGCGTCCTGCATGATAAGAAGGCCGATCTCTTTCAGGGCCTTTCCCAATGACTTCAACTGGAAGCACAGTACCCGGTGGTGATCCATCTGGATATTGGAACGGTGGTTAAACACATTCAAGGAACCATTGACGTAGATTTCCAGCGCCGTGGCGATATTCTGCGCCTCCGGTTCGCTCTGTTTGCGAAGGAGGTCGTACAAATCCCCCAGGATTGGCATGTTTTCCGGGCGCGGGTCCTGCAAATAGTCCCGGTACACAAGCCTTGTGCAGCGGTCAATGATCGTCTTTTCAATAGGGGAAAGCCCCTCCTTGCCGCCGATGATAAGGTCACACAGAGACAGGATAAAATCACTTTTCAGGGTGATCGGGTTTTCATCATCCGAATAGTCCAGGTTTATATCCATCGGATTGATGTAGTTAGTGGAGTTAGGGGAAATGTCAATGACCTGCCCCTGAGCTCCAAACTGCTTTACCAAAGGCCCGTACTCATTTTCCGGGTCTGCTATGATAATGTCGTCCTCCGTCAGAAGGAACACATTGACGATCTCACGCTTGGCAGAGAAAGATTTGCCACTGCCGGGCGTACCCAGGAACAGGCCGTTGGGGTTTTTCAGGTTCTTGCGGTTCGCCATAATCAGGTTGTTGCTAAGGGCATTGAGACCGTAATACAAAGCCTCGCCCTCCTGAAACAGCTCGCAGGTGGTAAACGGCACGAAAATGGCCGTGCTGCTGGTGGTAAGACCCCGCTCGATCTCGATCTGGTTCTGCCCCAGGCATAGAGAGGACATAAGGCCCTGCTCCTGCTGGAAGTCCAGGCGTTTCAGGGCACAGTTGTATTTCTGCGCCACACCGGAAGCGGAAAAAATATCCGTAAACAGCTTTTTGCGCTTCGGGGCGATATTCTCCACCAGAACCGTCACAAGGAACATCCTTTCATTCCGGCTCTGCAAATCCTGCAGGAGATTTTTCGCTTCTTCCCCATAAGTGGCAAGGTCGGTAGGTATGATGTCCATGTCATAGCCGGAGCGGACCGCTTTCTTCTGTTCCTCAATCGTCATCTTCTGCAAATCAGACATCTTGCGTTTGATGTTCTTGATCGCCTGGGCCTGGTCGATAGACTGGATATGCAGGTTGATTGTCACGGCGTCATCCAGGTCAAGCAGTTCCGCCAGCAGCCGATCCGTCAGCTCCGGGGCCAAAATCTGCAAGAAGGACACCGCGCCGGAATGGTCGCCCACCCGGAAGGTCTTGCCGTCCTGGGAGAAGGAGAGACCGGAAGGGGCGATATAGTCCTTTGTGGAGAGCCCGGTTTTCGGCAAATCCGACCAGTTAAAATGAAGTTTCTCCTGGCCGTCCGGGTGGAGCTGGCTGTGCAGAAGCTCCAGACGTTCCAGCCCGTTTAAGGGCCTTGCCTGCACGCCCAGGGCTTTGAAGTTCCCCAGCACGTCCGTTTCGATCCGTTCCAGACGCATTTTCGCCGTGCGAAGGTCCTCCGCTTCAATCCCGAAGGTGATGTATTTCCGCTTGGTAAGGCCGTTGTTGCCCTTTTGGAGCTGGTTCTTTAACATATCCGCGTACTCCCTGCGGATTCCGTCGTACTCGTCGCCACGGGCAGGAATCTCTATGCTGTGAACAAAGTCCTGCATATTGGCCCGCTGGTTGATGAAGGTGAGCTGCACATGGATCGAGGCGTCAAAGTAATTGAGAAAATCGCAGTAGCCCTCAAAAATCTGCGCCTTGTCGTCCGCCTGCGCGAGCTGGTAGTTAATATCAAAGAACTGCACCGTCTTGGTGTAATAATTGCCGCTCACACGGCAGATACCGTCCCGGTACATTTCCTTATAGGGAATACTCTGCTGGACCGTCTGCGGGGCGTCCGCTTTCAGCCCGGAAAAAAAGCCGGGCTTTTTCTTCGGCCCGGCAGGAGAGGCAGTTTTACTTCCTGCCTTTCTTGCTTCGGTGCGGGTCTTTTTTGCCTGCTTTACGTTTCTTTGCAGACGTTTTTCCTGCGCCTCCTGCTGTCTGGTTTTTGGCAATCTGTGATACCTCCTTTTTGGATATGGATTTGTAGAAGTTTTCTGTCCGGTAAGGGCGGTCCTTCGGCCAGAGCTTATAGCGGAGCCGGTTCCTTAACAGCTTTTCCGCCGGCTGCCCGTCCTTCTCATACATGGCAAAGAAGAAAAAGGGCATCATCAGGCCGATCATAAGGAGCACCGCCGCCGAATTGCCGATGGCGCCGCGGGTAAGGAAATATACCGGCAGCCCCACCAGCGCGGCCAGACTGAAACAAATAAGCTGGCGCTTTGTCAGGCCAGCGGCTACTTTGGTCTTGACTTTGGTTAAGTCTTTGGGTACGGGTACATAAGGCATTTCGTTGTCACCTCCGATCTGCGAGAATCTTTTTTATCCGTTTTGCGGCATTGTAATACTGCAATCCACTTCATTGCCCCATACATCCCAGCCGGGGGTCTGCTGCCTGGCAAAAAGCTCCACCCTGGGCTGATCTCCCATGAGCTTTATGATCTTGTCCCGCACTTCATCGGGTTTCTTGCTGTGCTGCTCGATATGGGAGATCACAAACTGGTGGATTCCCGCACACTGGCGTTTCGGGTGCCCGCGTGTTGCCAGCAGACATACCTCCGCGTTGGAGCGGGTCCAGAAGCCCATCCCATAAAACCAGCTATCGGCTTTCCGGTTCTGCTTCAGCCACAGAAACGCCAGGGTCTTATAGTGGAAGCCCCATGCCTCAATCACCCGGAACGCCTCATTAAGCTGCGGGAAGGTGGCCCATAGAAAAAGCGCACTGTCTTTGGCCGCAAGGTCTGCAACCGGCAGTGCGCATATTTCATCCATGCTCATGGTGGGGTAATGGTTTTCTGCCACGCCTTTGCCGCGCTTCATGTCATAGCGCCAGGGCGGGTCCGCGTACACAATGCCATATTTCTTAGCCTCCGCCATCAGCGGGCCTGCTCACTCTTGGCAGGCGCGGGCTTTGCCGGCTGCGTCTTGACCTTTCCGGCATTTTCTTTCAGGGCGCCGGTCAGGGAAGGCTTTTCTGCGTCCCTGGTCGCTTCAAGGGTGGCCTGCAAATTTTCAATCGCCTGGCCGTACCCTTCGATCAGGGCGTCGTTGAGCTGCCTGCGAAAGTCCGCCGTCACCGGCCAGCACACATCCCTCCATTTTCCCTGCTTATCCTGGGTGGAAGGCATGTTGACATACAGGCCGTTCTCGCCGGAGCAGATACGGAAGCCGTCGATCTTGAAACAGTCGCCAATCGTCACGTTGGCAAAGGCCAAGAGGTTCCCCATCGGGGCAATCGGGCGCACGGTTACATCCAGCTTCAAGCTTTCGGACGCCTGAGTGTCCGGCTGCATGGGTTCGGTATTGGTTTTACTCATAATGAAAGTTCCTCCTTGTTAAAATGTAGTTGTTACCCGCTAATGCGAGTTGAATATACTTTTAGATAACGAGCCTGTCTTAAAGAGGGCGAAGGCCAGCAGTACGGTATATCCCGCCGTGCCCCAGATCGCACCGTGAATATCGCCGGACGAGGGGATCGACTGGACCAGCACCGCGTAGATCGCGACGCATACCAGAATTAAGAACCCCTGGAATCCCAGAGCGAACAGGGAACGAAGGTAATTCGTCCCCATCTGTCCCCATTCACGGTTTGCCATTGTGGAAAACGGTATGGGTGCCAGGCTGACCGTGAGATATATTTCAATCATGCGGCCATAGACAATGACAAAGATCACAATAGACAGTACCCACATACACAGGTTGATGATGTTGGTTTCCAGCCATAAGCCGATCAGCTCCCACATCCCCATTGCTTCAAGCTGCGTTTCCAGGTCAGCCAGCGCCGCCGTGACATCCAGGTTCCCGTTTATCACGCCGGCGCTCCGCGATACCACATTTTGGGCGACATCAAACACCGCCATGACAATCGTAAAACAGTTGGTAAGCAGGTAGGTGGCTACAAAGGTCTTGAAGATCCACTTGAAGATGTTGAACGTATCAAAATCGTGCATGTTGTTCTTTTCCAAAATCATCTGAATCAGCTCATATACCAGCACAAAGGTCAGGATCATGCCCGCAATGGGAATGACGACGGTTTCAGAAAGATTCTGGATCATACTGAACACGCCGCCATTCCAGCCCTGCGGGGTCTGTCCGACCTGCCCGGCCACATCCGCGACCTGGCTGTTTACCGATTCAAAAATACTGGTGTACTGCCCGGTGATCGCTTCGATCAGGCCCTCTTTGATCCAGTCTGTTATCCAATCAAACAGACTGCCCATCGGCTATTAACTGAACAGGCCGGACAGGAGCGGAATCAGCGTGGCACCCACCAGGGCGATACCGCCGCCCGCCATAAGCTGCTTGATCCCCTGGGATTTTGCACCGGGGTTGTCGTTGCCGTAACCTTCCAAAAGGTTGATGACACCCCATGCGCCGAGACCCGCGCCCAGGGCGATCACGAGAATTTTCAGCGTGTCAATCGCGCTTGTAAAAAAAGCCATAAAGTTAATCCTCCTTAATGTTCATAGAATTTATTGTTGTGGCCGCATTGGGCCGGAAACGAAAAAAGCCGCCGCCATGTTCAAATAGAAAACCTACAAAAACATGACGGCAGCATAAGGGGCAGGACAAGACCTGCGGGGGATATTCAGTTGTCAGGGAGAATCACGAATCCGCAATAGGCGCCTCCTTTCCAAAGGGTATAGAAAAACCCGCCATACAATAAGGAAATGATACGGCGGGTTTTACGCGCTTGTCTGCGCTGCCAGTTCTTCCGGCGTGATCTCATAGTTGGGGTACAGCTCTCTGGGACGTACAGGCAGTCTTGTAGACAGGTATTTCTCTATGTCAAAGGCGTTCTTTTCGTCAAAATCCGAAAGATATTTGTAATTCGGGTGTTTGGTAATGTCATACTTCCGGGACAGGAAGGGACGCACGCCCCTGATCTGCAGGAGGCATTTTCCGCCGTCCATCACCGCAAGCTCGTCAACGGACATCAAATCTTTTCCCAGCTTTTGAAAGTTCTGCCCGTGGGATTCCTGGGTGCCCTTCGTGACGCTGGTGTTATATAGATCAATGGTTTCTTTCCCCAGCAGGGAGTTCCAGCTTTTCAAGGTGGTTTCCTCCTTACCTCCCAGGAAAAGAGAAGAATCACAGTTGCCGATGATCGTGTCCATGTTGTCCTTATAAAGCGCTTTGAGCTGACTCTGGGCCTGCAATACCAGGCAGGCGGATATTTCCCTGGAACGGATCGTTGCCATCAGCTTTTCCAGGTTCGGGATTTGGCCTATATTGGCCGCCTCGTCGATCAGGCACCGCACATGGACCGGGAGCCTGCCACCAAATTTATCATCCGCCCGCTCACAGAGCAGGTTGAATAGCTGGGTATAAGCCATACTGACAAGGAAATTAAAGGTCGCGTCCGTATCACTGATAATAAAGAACAGCGCCGTTTTCCTGTCGCCCACCAGGTCAAGTTCCAGCTCGTCATACATGGTGATCTCCCGGACTTCCTTAATGTCAAACGGGGCAAGCCTGGCGCCGCAGCTAATTAAGATCGACTTAGCCGTCTTGCCTGCGGCCAGCTTGTATTTTTTATACTGCCGGAGGGCAAAGTGATCCGGGTCTTTCTGCTCCAGTGCGTCAAACAGCAAATCTACCGCGTTCTTGAAAGTCTCGTCATCCTCCCGGACCTCCATAGCGTTTATCATTTCCACCAGCGTGGAAAAGTTCTGCTCATTGGAGGGCGCTTCATAATAGATGTAGCCGATCAGCGCCGTATAGAGCAGTGTTTCGGCCTTGACCCAGAAATCGTCTCCCGATTTCCCTTCGCCTTTCGTGTTGGCGATCAGCACCGTTACCAGTTTGAGAATGTCCTTCTCATTGTGGATATACGCAAAAGGGTTATAGTGCATACTCTTTGAGAAATTGATGGTGTTGAATACCTTGATTTTATACGGCTCATACACGATCTTACCATTCTTGCCACGGACCGGCTTTCCGTCCTTATCCAGCTTCGGTGTGCCCCGGCTTAACAGCTTTCCAACCTCAATCAAGACCGTGCCCTTCGGATCGGTAACGACATAGGAGCTGTGCATCTGCATGAGATTGGGCTTGATAAAAAACCTCGTTTTGCCGGAGCCGGAACCGCCGACCACCAGCACATTTTTATTCCGGGCGTTGGCCGGGTTCTTCGGCCTGCCGGACATCATAAGCCCCTCGCTCTGCGTCAGAATGATGTTGTTTTCCGGTTTTTGGTCCATAAACGGTGCAATATCCGTTTTGCTGCCCCAGCGGGCAGAACCGTATTCCACATTTTTACGGTACTTTTTTGCGTCCTTTCCTTTGAGATACACCGCCAGCCTCATAATGACCGCACCGCAGAGCCCCACCAGCCAATCCAGCGCCGCACCGGGCCACATGCTCTGAAAGGCCAAAGTGAAGCCTTCACTTAGCCCCAGCAGTTTTTGCGAAGCATCCGCTCCGGGAGCCAGCCGTACCGTCTGGCCCAGCTTTGCGAATACCAAAAGGAACAGAAGGTAAGGCAGGTGGAGGATCACCTGCTTTTTCAGGGTGACCGTATCTATCTTCAACGCTCCGGCCCTCCATGCTCCTTATTCTTTACCTTGTCACGGCCAAGCGCCTGTGCCAGCTCTTTGAATTTGGCAAGCTGGGAAAGCAGCGACGGCCTGGTGCTACGGGCAAGGTCTTTTCTTGTATATTCCTTAAATGCCGCGGTCAGGGCGTCCGCCTGGTTTGCCTTGAAATACACCGTCCATTTGGGCGGATCCGTGCCGGGGTCTTTTTCAATGTGATAGCGGACCTCATGCTTTTTGGCGATCCGTTCAAAAGAGCGAATCCGTCCGGTCACTTCAATGGTACTGGCGCCGGGGTCCCTGGCGGTCAGCCGCTTCATGCTGTTGCGGCCAACTTTCGGGGTATTGCGGCTATGCTCCATCTTTTGAAGCGCGGCGGCAATGGCCGCTTTCAGCACCCGCCCGGACAGCTTTGCCGCCTGGACCGTGACCGACATGGTTCTTTGTTCAATATCTTCCTGCACCTACATCCTCCTTCCTGAAAAAATATAGTCTGTTCATTACCGTGCCTCACTTAGTACCTGCTGGCGCGGGGCGTGTTCGTGGGCTTTTTCCGCCTGTTCGATCTGAATCCGGGCGTGCCGAAGGAGCGTCTTAATCATGGAAGCCGGTTCTTTCACTTCCGAAAGGTGCTCCGTCATGCCTTTGCACTCGTCTGGCAGATAATCCGCCATTGCTTTACAGGCATCTTCCAGACTTCCGATGAATCCCCAGCAGCTATCCGACAGCTCGCCGTTTTTATACAGCTCAAAGCCATAACACTCACCCCGGAGATAGGCGTCATACTCAGCAACCTCGCCCCTAAGCAAATCCTCGGCTTTTTTTCGGAGGGCGCCGGTCATTTTCTCCCCGCCGAACTCTTTCAGCACATCCTCTTTGGAAACATACACCCAACCTACCTGCCCGCTGTCCCAGGGATCGTGGAAACTCTCTGTCTGCATGGCAAGGCCGCTGTGGTCCAGAAGGTACAGGGGCATCACAACGTATTTTTCAGAGATCACCCGGAGCATGGCATCATCCACGGCACGGGGGTCGGGGTGGTCGCCAGTCATTTTCCGGCTCCAGACCATATTTACCATGCGCTCATAGCGTTCCGTGCCGCGCTCATTGTTGCCAACGGTGTTTAAGTACATTTCCCGCAGAAAATCGTCCTTGTCAATATAGTTGTGGTGGTCGCCCAGGGCATAGCGGGGGTGGAAGCATACCATTGTCCCGAAGTTGTCATTAACTTCACGAGGGCTGATCAGCATATCGTCCGGCTGCACCATTAAGGCATAGGGTTCCTGTTCTGCCATCAGCATAAGCCATCAGCTCCTTTCCGGTTCTTTCTTTTTCTCCGGCGTCTTAGGTTCTGCCTTTGCCGCCTGTTTCTTAGCGTCGTCAAGCAGCTCCCGCAGCGACACATCCCGCTTTGCCTCCGGCTGCCGGGCGCCGCCCAAAAAATCCGGCACTTCCTTAAACCCAATGCTGTCCACATAGTAGGCGGTGTCGCTGCCTTTTTCGTGGAGCACTACTACATCAGAGACAGAAAGGGAATGCCCCTTAAAATCCTCCGGGTGGTCGATGTTAAAGCGGGTATAAATATCTTCCAGTGTTTCGCCGGGCGAAAGCTCCGCCGCATAGACCATCTGGTAATTGTCCCTGTCTACCGGGAGCCCTTTCTTTTCCAGCCAATCAAGGGACATAAAGCGCAGGTCATCGGTGCTGTCCGATAAGTCAAGCTGGTAAATGGAGTAGGCGCTGATCCCGTATTCTTTTTCATAGGCGGCAATGCGATCCAGCAGCGGCCCGGCCTCGCCGTTCAGGTGTTCCTCCTGAATGACAGTTGCCATCCTCATGCGTATCTTTCCGGTCTGCCCGGAAAGGAGTTCGTCCGCCATGCGTTCTTTTTCCTCATGGAAAACGGGGTGCATATCCGCATAAGCGTCACTGTACTGCCGCAGGAACACATCCAGGTCAAAGGCCAGGTCCGTGGACTCGTCCAGCCGCATTTCTTCCCGCTGTGCCTCCTGTGCGGCCATCTGCGCCCGCTGTGCCTCCTGTTCTTCAGGGGAAGGGACCGGCTGCTTGACTGCCAGGATTTTCCCGGCAATGCGGACAAACTGCTCCGGGTGCTCAAACTGCTGCCGGTATTTCTCCATAAGGTCTGCTGGAAGGTCTGTAAAATCTTCCTCGCCAAGCCCGCAGAGAAAGAAATTCCCTGCAACAATGTCATAGATATTGCCCTCGTCATCATGGAGAGCACGGTTCAGGGGAAGCCCCATGTATTTGCCTTCCTCGTTACAGATCAAGGCAACCGGGTCATCGTAAGGGTAAACAGCCTGAATGTCCCCGCCGACAGCGGCCTGCAATGGCTCCAGACCTTCGCCAATTTCTGCCGCATAGGGGACTTTCCCAGGCTCCACCATTAAAACTTTCATAACTGCATATCCTCCTTCTTTTTATTCGGCTTTGCCTGCCGCCTGCCTTCTTCCCGTTCTTTCCCTGGCTGCGTTTTGGAAGCGGTAAGCCTGCTTACGACAGAACCCTTCGCCGCATTCTCCGCCTCAATCTCTTTTGCGGACAGCCTGCGAAAACTGTCTGTGTCCGGGATAAGGGCAAGCCCGCTGCCATTGTCCCATTTCACATGAATCTGAGACTGGTCATCCACATAGTTAACCGTTCCCCTCATTCCTGCCGGAATCGGTGCAAACGGATCATCCATCCCAATCAGTTCCAGCCTTGTACCGGGAGGGTATGACTGCCGGTAAGATTCTGCCATGCGGCGGTTCTTTTCCCACTCATTCATAAGCTGCTCCTTTCTTCTGACTGATATTTTTCTCCCTGTCGGACCGGCTGCCCGGATTCTTTTGCGTCCAGCTTCGCCGCCGCCAGTTTCCCCAGCACGGAAGGCTTTTCCGCCTTTTCGGGCAAAGAAATATCGCCCTCCGAAACCTCGGCGGCGGTGTGCTCTGCCTTGACCGGTTCCTGGCCCTCCACGGTATAACCGGGAAGGAGGGTACCGTGAACGGTAAAGTGGTGCTCATATTCTTTTGGAATCTGCGGAGAGATTTCTGTAAACAGGTGGGAGTAGGCTTTCTTGCGCCCATCCAGGTATTTCATAGCGGCGGCTTTGTCGGTATAGCGTTTCTGGTTCTGCCCGGCGATCTTTTCCCCATATCCCTCCTTCGGGGAATTCACATACACATCCCATGTCACATACCAGGCAACCGGGACGCTTTGCTTCGTTTCCCGGTCATATTTGGTATCTTCCCAAACGCTGCATGTCATCTTATAGACACGGTTGCTGATTTCCTCGGCGTCCCGCCAGTTGCCGGTTTTGCGCCATTCATTTCCCGTATGTGCAACCTCCGGGGTCCGCAGGTATTCCAGCGAGCGGTTCAATTTCTGTGTGACTGCCGCCTGCTGTTCCCATTGTTTTGCCGCCGCCTGCACGATTGCAAGGGCTTTCTGCTCGCCGTCTATGCTGTCCTGACGCAATGCCTCCAGTGCATCCGCACCCTGCGTAATCAGGGAAGATATATCCACATCCTCACAATATACGTTGTGCTCCAATTTGAGCTGGCTGCCTTCCGTTAGATAGTCAAACCGGTAAACCTGATAATCCTTGTTTTCTTCCAATGTTTCACCTCCTTAAATCTCCGGCGCGTGGGACTTTTTAGGAGCCGCCTGCGCCGGGGTACTTTTTTCTGCCGATCTTGCCGCCGCAAGTTGCCCGATCACCGAAGGGCGTTCCATCGTAAATATGGTAATCTGCTCATTTTCAGCCAACGGTACAGCCTGCACCGCAAGGGGCAGCGTTGTTTCCGCATGGGTAAGGGTGTGCTGCAATTTCAAATCTGCCACGATCTCGTCAAACACCGCGTTGATCGCCCTGCGTTCCTCACCCTGGGGATAGGCTTTCAAAACCTCTGTTTCCCCGGATTTATCCATGACAAGGGCTACCGCGCAATCCGCATGGCCGGCCAGATAATCAGAAGCATAGGGCAGCTTATCCTTGATATAACAGGCAAAAGCCCTGGCCGTCATTTCCGTGTTGCTGTCCCAATAGCCGCCGTCTTTCTCGCATTCTTTTCCCATTTTTACGGAATTGCGGTAGTAGTCGGTCTCTGTCCGCCCGATCTGCGGGGTTTCCTGTTCCTGCATCCTGTGAAGCATCCGCTCGAACATTTCCAAACGTTCACGATCACTTTTGGGAATCACATGGCCGCTGACGGATTTCTTTAAGGCGCTGATCTGATCCACAGAACCGACCTCCCCGGAAAGGAAAGCGTCTTTTAATGCCACATACTGTTCCAGCGTACTTTCATTGCCGTACCGCTTCAAGGAGCCAAGCACCGCCGAATCCAGCCAGCTTGCCGCGTTTTTCTTTGTCCGGCTGTTCTGTGCCTCGGTGCGTTTGGCCGCCTGCTCCGGCGTCTCCGGTTTGTACTTCATGGTATCAATGAGCTTTTGGAACAATGGGTAAAGGCGGGGCTGTTCTGAGAGCATCCCTTTCGCGCCCATCTTTGCCCCCAAATAGTCGTCAAAGCCGTGCCACCATTCATGCGCCAGGGAACCGGCCCCGTGCATCTTCGTAAGGTTGATGACCTTGCGGAGCGGTTCATAATGGGCCGCGGCGTTGCCGCTGCCCCTGGCACCGAAAGCGATAGCAAGCGTGCCGCCAAAGGCAATATCCTGATCGCTGATCTGTAAGGCAGCCGCCAGGTCTTTCAGTGCTTCAAATCCCATGTTCAGGGACGCCTGCCGGTCATTCTGGTTCATCCAGTTTCCAAATTCGCCGCCCCGGAAGCCGAAAGTGTCAAGATAATGCTGTCCGGTGATCTCCTGACCGCTCCGGTAGTCCGGCCCGGTCCGTCTCACATGCGCAAGCTGCGGAGGGGTAAACCGGACCTTTCCGCCTTTGCTCCGCTGCCGGGCAAAATCCTGTACCCATTTCAGGGCTGCCTCACGGGATTCCAAATTTGTCTGCAAAATGGAATAGCCTTTCGTCACATAATAGGTGCCGGGTTTCCAGTCGTTATTTCTGGAATAGGTGTTTTTCCCGTCATTGAAGTGGATCGCATAGCCCTTTGGCATCTTCTGGTCTTTGGAAACGCCAAACTGTTCCTGCTGCGCCTTTTGCGTGAAATCCCGGTCAAAGTGAGAAGCGGAGCGGATATGTAAGGCCTGCACCAGCTTATTGGTAATGACCGGGTTATCCAGGGATTTCTTCGTAGCGCGGTAATGGGTTCCGCTGGCCCAGCCCTGCACCTGCTCCACATATCCATTTTGTATCAGAAAGCGGTCATAGGCTTGCATAGCGTCATCCAGTGTGCGCACATCCTCGATCACGGCCTGTAGCTGCCGGACGGTCTCAATATATTCCTCCTGCCTGGCACGCCTGAGCTCCGGGGTTTTGTCACTGTACCGGTATTGGGGAGAAGCCCCCAGGCTGTCCCGTGCCTTTTTGATGAAATAGACAACGCCGAGGGGAACGCCATCGTCAAGCATGGCCTGATAGTCCGGTTTCTTCCAGACATTATCCTTCTTGACGAATTTCTCCGCCTCCCGCTCATTCATGGCGCCCAGGTCGTCTACATACAGGCCGCGGTCTTTCCAGAGGTCTTTTTTCGCACCTCCGATCTTTTCCCCAAAATCCTCATGCTGTAAATTTTCTGCCAAACATTATCACCTCCAGTCTGTGCGAAAACTTAACGCAATCATTTATAAGCATTTCCATCCTCCGGGTGCTGTCCGCCGGCAATCTTGCTCACGATTTCCGGCCCGGTTTCATAAATTTGCATCAGGCGCTTGGCCGTGCCGCTGGGCTGAACGGCGCCGCTGGTCCAGAGCCGGACAGTGGAGGGCGTAACGTTCATCAGAAGCGCAAAGCCCTTTTCGTTCATATCCAATTTTTCCATCAAAGCCTTAACCATATCGGGGCCATATTCCGGGCACCGGGCGGCTTCGGCGATCATTTGCAAAGCGGTATTTTCTGTCTTCGTCATGTTAAAATCCTCCTGTTAAATTGAAATAGCCGCCTGTTTCTGGCGGCATTGTAGTTGACGGCCTTTAATTTGTTCCCTGATATGTTGCAGCTTTTCGTTATAGTCCTTTCCGACGCGGGGCGGGTTGACGCTCACCCGGATATGCTTAAACCGCTGATCCTCATGGAGCATGGCTTTGATTTTCCGGGCATTGGTAAGGCCGCCAAGATCATTGTCCATGTAAAGCGTGACCCGCTTTATTTCCGGGTGGCGTTCCAGAAACGCGGTCAGCGCCACATGGGAGGTGCCTCCCAGGGATAAGCGGTAGCCATTCCATTTCCAGCCTTCGAGCTCTTGCAGCGTGGCATGGGAAAGTGCGTCAATGGGAGCCTCAAAAACGGCCACATGGCGGCTGCCCGGATTCTGCGGTGGGTAGCAGAAGCTAAATTCCTTGTCACTGCCATAAACATCCTTTTTGAGATTGCCGGTGATACCGCGCATACAGGCAAACTTCGCTTTCCCCGCGTTGTCTTTTCCGACAAACACGCAGACCGGTTCGCCATGATACCGGGCCTCATAGAAAAGCCCGTTCCGAAAGCACCGGCTGATCACATCCGAACTGATCCCGCGCCGCTGCAAATACGAAACAGCGGCGGTAGCACACCGTCTGGCCCAGGGCAGCGTAAACGGTTTCTTTTCCGGCTCTCTCTGTGCCTGCTTTGCCGCCGCGCTTTGGTAAGCCGGCGTCTGCCGTATTTCTCCGCCTGCCAGTGCTTGAACCGCATCCACCAGACCATAGCCCCGAATCTGGATCAGGTAATCCAGGGCGTTAATACTGCGGCCCCGGCTGTTCCAGTACCAGTACCGTTTCCCGGTCACATAGACCAGGCTGTCATGCTCCTTGTGCCGGTAATTGGGGCCGTCCCGTTTGAGCACGCCGGGCTCATGGGATTGCAGCCAGGCGAACAGGTCCGCCTCCCGTGCCGCCTGAATCTGCTCTTTGGTTACACCGGGCATGGTGTCGGCACAGATTTTCGTTTCATCGTGCTTCGCCTCCTTCCTGTGATGATATGAAAAAAGACGCCTGAAAGCGCCTAACAGCCGTACAGGTCATGGTTGACCTCCGCACGGTAATAGCTATCCATTGTTGCCGGCGCGTTATACAGCGCTGCCAGCAGATAAGCCTTGATGTTGTTGACCTTCGTAACGTTCTTGTCGATACAGTCAAAAACATACTCCAGGTGGTCGGAATTGATCTTTAAGAACCGGCTCCTGACAACCTCCCGTGGGAAGTCGTCTCCGGCAATGCGGATATAGGGCCGTCTTGACAGCACCGTTTCCAGCATAAGCTCCACAGTCTCGTCCATGCGTTCCTGCCCATAGCGGGGAACCAGAAAGTCATACTCAATATTCTCTTTGATAATTCCACGGTATGCCTCTGCCATATCCATCCTATCAATCCCATCCTGACAGCCTGCCGTTTCCGGCTCTTCCGGATAGATTGATTGATGTGTCCTTGATATATCCGTTTTTGATTTTTTAGTTTTTTGTGGATTAGTATTTAATTGTGCGGGATTTTCCTGTTCAGGTTCCGCCTGTTCAGGTTTTGCCTGTCTTGGATTTACCTGTCTTGGATTTTCCCGTTTAGGTGAAACACCTTGTTTTACGCCGGTTACAGGCTTTTCGTGGATCGTGTACTCAATATCGCCGAGCTGTCCGTTCTCATTGCGGAGGCGCTGCCTGGTGAGATACCCGTGCCGTTCCAGCTCCTTCAGGGCGGTGGTAATGGAATCCACGCCATCCCTGCAAATGTGGGCCAGCCCCTTTGTGGTATAATCCCAATCTTCCGGCAGCGACAGCATAAGGGAAAGAAGCCCCTTCGCCTTTAAGGACAGTTCCGTATTGCGCAGGTGGTGATTGCTCATAACCGTAAAGTCCTTCGTTTTCTCTACACGGAATACAGCCATTTCACAGCCTCCTTTCTTCGGTTATTCCGTTACAAAGCGCGGTCCCTGCGGTCATAATGGAGATGGCCGCCTGAGACCTTCGCATGATTTTTCAGTTTGACTTCGCCCCGTTCCTGGCTCTCTAAGAATTTCTGATAGCCGGCCTCCGTAAGAAACAGGCGCATTTTATCGCCCTTATCCCCAACAGGGGAATCATAGGACAGCACATCAAAGACGATCATGTGCTTAACCTCCGGGTCAAAGCGTTCCAGCCCCATGATGTCATGCCCCTTTAATTTCTCCGCGCCGGACTGCTGCCTGGCCTCGGCGATCCTTTCCCCGATAGTCCGGGGCGGGTGGGGCAGCCGGTAATTCTTCTGAATGTCCCGCACCAAATCCATGCACTCACGGTCCGACAGAACACGCACCTTTGCCATAAGGCTTTCCGCCGCCTCCCGCAGCTCGGAATTGTTTGAATATCGCACGGTCATGTAAAGCTCATTCAGAACCTTTGCCTGACAGTCTCCTTCGGCCTGAAAGAGCATCTTTTTTTCCATTTCGTTCAGTTCCATGTGTGGCTCCTTTCTTCTAAAAATCTGCATGAAAAAAGGGCGTCCACCTAAAAAGATGAAACGCCCACGGCAATCAGCGGCCAGGCAAAATGCCGGACCGCTGGCACTATTCGGTTTTGTCGTTAATGTAACAGCCTCCTTTTTTCGTCAATTTTCTCGCCATATTTCAACTTGGGAAAAGGAATTGAATAGACGGCGACAAACGCTGAAACCCCTTGAAAATCAAGGCTTTTTCCGTTTGTCGTTATTATACCGTAATGGCATTCGCATGCTTCCCTGCTTATCAGCATGGGCGAAAATCCACTGCTGATTAAAGAGCGTCTTGGACATGAAAAAATACAGACGACACTAGGAACTTATGGTCATCTGTATCCAAACACCAATATTGAGATTGCAAAGAAGCTGACCGGGGTTCTCAGCTACCAGTCAGCTTCTCAAAGTATTGCTAATTATACCAGTAATCAGCATACTGCAATGTATCACAAAGAAATATAAAAATGCAATGATAATGCAATTTCAAACACCCAAAGCCGCAAAGCCCCGTGGTTACGGGCTTTGTAGCCCAGCGTCAACTATTCAAACTCAATCGTTCCCGGTGGCTTACTCGTCAGATCATAGAATATTCTATTCACCCCACGAACTTCATTTATAACTCTGCTCATTACTTTATTCAGAACTTCATACGGAATCTCCGCTGCCTCTGCAGTCATGAAATCAATCGTATTAACGGCTCTAAGAGCTACAGCATAATCATAAGTTCTCTCATCACCCATAACACCAACGCTTCTCATATTCGTAAGTGCTGCAAAATACTGACCAATTGTCTTATCAAGTCCGGCATTTTCAATCTCTTCACGATAAATAGCATCTGCATCCTGAACGATACGAACTTTCTCAGCTGTTACTTCGCCGATGATACGTACTCCAAGTCCCGGTCCTGGGAATGGCTGACGGAATACGAGTCTTTCAGGAAGTCCGAGCTCAAGTCCTGCTTTACGAACTTCATCTTTGAAAAGATCACGAAGCGGCTCAATGATTTCTTTGAAATCTACAAAATCCGGAAGTCCTCCTACATTGTGGTGAGATTTGATCACAGCGGATTCTCCGCCAAGACCACTTTCTACCACATCCGGATAAATTGTTCCCTGTGCAAGGAATTCAACAGTACCGATCTTCTTTGCTTCTTCTTCGAAGATACGGATGAATTCTTCACCGATAATCTTACGTTTTGCTTCTGGCTCTGTAACGCCTGCAAGTTTGTTATAATATCTTTCCTGCGCATTTACGCGGATAAAGTTCAGATCAAACTGTCCTTCTGGTCCGAAGATTGCCTCAACTTCATCTCCTTCATTTTTACGAAGAAGTCCGTGATCTACGAATACACAAGTAAGCTGTTTTCCAATGGCTTTGGAAAGAAGTCCTGCTGCCACTGAAGAGTCAACCCCACCTGACAGTGCGAGCAATACTCTTCCGTTTCCAACCTTCTCGCGGATCTCTGCAATTGTATTCTCAACAAAAGCATCCATCTTCCAGTCGCCCGCACATTCACATACATTTTTTACAAAGTTGTTGATCATCTTTGTTCCTTCTACTGTATGAAGTACTTCTGGATGGAACTGGATTGCATACAGTTTCTCAGCTGCGTTCTCAGCTGCTGCAACCGGACAGTCAGCAGTGTGTGCTGTAATTTCAAATCCCGGAGCAATCTTTGAAATATAATCAAAATGGCTCATCCAACATGTTGTTGTCTCTGAAACACCCTCAAATACTTTGGAGTCTTTTTTATCAATAATAACTTCTGTCTTACCGTATTCTCTTACATCTGCACGCTCAACTTTTCCACCAAGTACATGAGACATCAACTGTGCGCCATAGCAAAGTCCGAGAACCGGAATTCCAAGCTTGAACAGTTCTTCTGAATAAGTCGGTGAATCCGGCTCATAACAGCTGTTCGGTCCGCCTGTGAGAATGATTCCTTTTGGATTCATCTCTTTGATTTTTTCAATATCTGTCTTATATGAATAAATTTCACAATATACATTACACTCCCTGACACGTCTTGCGACCAGCTGGTTATACTGTCCACCAAAGTCAAGGACAATCACTAATTCTTTCTTCAAATCTTTCCTCCTGTAAAATCCAATCAAAATTATTTACTTTATTTATATATCTTTTTCTGTTTTTCATTATAGTAGAGGAAGCATTGATTTACAAGTATTTGTTTATGTAAAATAAAATCTTATCCACAATTTCTATTACTATACACGGTAATTATTCCCCTTCTGATCTATCCAGAACAAAGAATGTGCCTCGGCACCCTCTTACGCCTGCGGTGGTCGCTTGCGACACCTACATCGTACACCGCAGTGCGCATTCTATGTATCCACTGTTATGGGTATAATATATCAAAAAAGATGCCGAACAAATGTCCGACATCCCATTTTTATGTTCCATTTTATGCTGCAAATCTTTCTAGCTGTCTTTCAAGTTCTGTGCAATCGTCTGCATACATCTGCAGTTCAATCACGTTATTCAATCCCAGATTCATGATTCCAAGTAATGACTTCGCATCCACTACTGCCCGTCCTCTTCTCATGTCCATGTTAAAGTCAAATTTACATACTGTTTTCAAGAAATCAATGATCTCATCCGGGTGTTTGAAAGTAATGTTCATTGTGCTCATTCTTTTCACCTCTTTCTGCCTTAACGGCTATGAAATCCTTTTCACTTTTCACATATATCATAGCACATTTTTTATATTTAAAAGGGCGAAATTTTTTATAAAAGTGTATTTTTTTAATTAAATATGCCTCTTATTCTCTACTTTTTTCTATAAGCAATATAAAATTACTCCTGATTATGAAATTCCATTGGAGTTACGTCTGTATTCCGTCGGTAAAATTCCTTCCTCCTCTTTAAACACCTTACTCATATATTTGGGATCAGAGTAACCGACAAGCCCCGCAATCTGATTCATCTTATATTTTGTTGTCCTGAGAAGCTCCTTTATTTTTTCTATCCTGTATTTCCTCACAGTTTCTGTAAAATTATATCCAGTCTCCTTCTTAAACTGAGAACTCAGGTATTCTTCCGATACATAAAGCTGGCTCGCTGCTTCTTCCAATGTAATACCACTGTCATATTCTTTTCTTATAATTTCCATTGCTTTTTGGATAAGCGTACTGTACTGCTCAAATTTATGCTCATATGATATCATCCGTTCCAATCCTTGAATCGCTTTTTCTATCTGTTTCCAACTGATGGCACAGGTAATCTGCTGCATAAGACTCAGGATTTCTGTTTCGTTAATCTCCCCGCCATAATTTCTATAATTCAATCCAGCTGCCATGCAAAAACGAATAATACTGTGTTTTATTTCTTTTGGAAAATATTTTTCTCTTTTCATTTCCTCACAAACAAGTTGAAATTGTCTGGCAATTTCTTTCTTGTTTTCATCGAAAATCATTTCTCGCATTCGTTGTTCTAATTCTACCGGATAACGCACCGGAACAGCTTCAATTTTCTCAACTGTCTGCTGACAAATCAAAACTCCTCGTGGCTGAAGAAGATTCCATTCCATAAGACTCCCTGCCTGAATCATTGCATCTACCAGCTTTGTCAGCTGTTTTGTCTCTATCCATACACAAATAATTGTCCCCGGAAAATTCCTACATAACCCAGTAACCACATTTTTTTTAAAATATTCTTTCCAGTTCCTTGCTTCACGTACCCGGTAAATGATCAGATACACCTGTTTCCATCGATCCGAACATATAACAGATGCCGAAAATCCACACTCACGTCTACAGATTTCTTCGAGAAATCCACGTATATTTTCCTTCTGCTCCTCGTATTCGTCTGCCATTGAAACCGTAAATAAATATCCCGGATCATCCACTGTAAAACCATATTTCCGGATAGTCATTTCATTTAACTTCTGATTCGATATAATTTCTCCATATCTACAGCTTAACAGAACATTTTCAACAGTAAAAGAAGCCTGCATCCAATATTCATTCCTGATTTTTTCATGAATACGGCTTAATGCCTTCTTAAGCTCCATCGGCCGGAACGGCTGTACTAAATATCCGTCCACCCCCAGATCGATTGCCTGCTTTGCCTGTTGAAAATCTTCATCTTTTGTTATAATAATCACACGGAACTCACGTCCTTCCGTGCGTAATTTTCTCAAAAGATTTAACCCATTCATCCGCGGAAGCCCAATGTCCATGATAACAAGATTTGGCTGCATAACTGTTATCATCTCATATGCAGACTGTCCATTCCCTGCAATCCCCGCCAACTCGTAATTCGGATCTACGCGTTTTAAACCTTTTTTCAGTTCTTCTAATACTTTTTCATCCCTTTCAACAATTGCCACCCGCATTTGAACAGTCTCCTCTCAATGTCCGTGTTTCTGATTGAATATCCTCTTTTATTGTAACATTAACTTCAATAATTGGAAGCATGCAAGTGTAAATATTTTTCTCTGGTAGCGAGCCCTCCCCGGATGTGACGTTCTGATTTGTTGGTGTCTAAAACCTTACGCGTTTCATGAGCCAATGATGGATTGATCTGAAGCAGACGTTCTGTAACATCCTTATGCACCGTACTCTTACTAATCCGAAACTGTTTTGCTGTCTGTCTCACTGTCGCATTATTTTCTATAATATAATTTGCAATTTCCACTGCACGCTCCTCAATATATTCTCTCATAGAAAAGCCCCTGCATAGTTTGTTTTTTACAATCTATGCAGGGGCAAATTAATGTATGTCTAATTCCTGTTCCATCTATTCGTGGAAAACATTATACTATACAACTTAATACTCAAATACTGCCACACCATATCCTGGAAGAGGATATGCAAAGGAATATTTCTGACCATCACATTCCTGTTTCTCTGGCTTGTAAACCAATGGGCGTTCTTCTCCTGATCCGCCGTATTTTGTCTCATCACTGTTAAGAACAAGCTTAAACTGCTTTCTTCTCGGAACACCAACACGGTAATCCGGTCTGTCTACCGGTGTAAAGTTGCATACAAAAAGTAGATTCTTCTTCCCATCCTTTGAATGTCTTGTGAAACTGAAAATACTCCGGAAGATATCATCCTTATTGATCCAGTCAAATCCCTTCGGATCATTATCCAACTCATACAATGCCTTATTCTTCTTATAAAGATGAAGCAAATCTTTATACCAGTTCTGAATCTGCTGGTGCGGTTCTTCTGCAAGAAGGAACCAATCCAGTTCTCTCTCTTCACTCCACTCACGAAGCTGTGCGAACTCCTGTCCCATAAAGAGAAGCTTCTTTCCAGGATGTCCCATCATAAATGCATATGCCACCTTCAAGTTGCGGAACTTATCCCATCCTTCTCCCGGCATCTTATTCAACATGGAGCATTTCAGATGAACAACCTCATCATGAGAAAGTACAAGAATATAGTTCTCTGAATATGCATATTCCATAGAAAATGTCATCATGTGATGTGCATTCTTTCTGAAATAAGGATCCAGTTTCATGTATTCTGTAAAGTCATGCATCCATCCCATATTCCACTTCAAAGTAAATCCAAGTCCGTCATCCTCAGGAGATCCTGTCACCTTCGGCCATGCTGTAGACTCTTCTGCGATCATCATAACGCCTTTATTTCTTCCGCAAACCACAGAGTTCAGATGTTTAAAGAATGCAATCGCCTCAAGATTCTCATTTCCGCCAAATTTATTCGGAATCCACTGTCCATCTTCTCTTCCGTAGTCCAGATACAGCATAGATGCCACTGCATCTACACGAAGTCCGTCTACATGATAATGTTCAACCCAGAACAATGCATTCGCCAGAAGGAAGTTAGAAACTTCCGGTTTTTCATAATTGAAAACCTTCGTTCCCCAATCAGGATGCTCGCCCTTTCTCGGATCTGGATATTCGAATGTCGGTGTTCCGTCAAAATCTGCCAGACCATGTGCATCTTTCGGGAAATGCGCCGGTACCCAGTCAAGAATAACACCGATATTATTCTTATGAAGATAATTCACCATATATGCAAAATCTTCCGGTGTTCCATAGCGTGCAGTTGGTGCATAATATCCGGTTACCTGATATCCCCAGGAACCATCAAACGGATGCTCTGCGATTCCCATCAACTCAACATGAGTATATCCCATCTCTTTTACATACTTTGTAATTGCTTCTGCAAACTCACGATATGTATAGAATCCTTCATCTTCCCTTCCAGGATGTCTCATCCAGGAACCCATATGCACTTCGTAAATAGACACTGGTTCTTCTTTGTTATCCCACTTCTCACGAGCTGTCATCCACTTACTGTCTGACCAGTTCAGATTAGAAATGTCTGTGATTCTGGATGCTGTTCCCGGTCGGAGCTCTGCATAATTAGCAAATGGATCTGCTTTATAGATCTTCTCACCCGCCTGTGTCTCTATACAGAACTTATACAAATCCCCTTTCTTCGCCTCCGGAACGAAGCATGTGTATATTCCGAGAGGCTCCCCTCTCTTCATCTTATCTTTCGTCTCATCCCAGTCATTAAACTCTCCGATTACAGAAACGTTTACTGCATGAGGAGCCCATACCGCAAAATATACTCCTCTTTTTCCGTTTTTTGTCACCTCATGGGCACCCATCTTTTTATAAATTTCATAATGATTTCCCTGCCCAAAAAGATAATGGTCAAGTTCTCCGATCTCATAAGGCTGCACTTTCGTCTTCGTGCTGTTTTTCTTAACCATAAAGCCACCTCACTGCTCAAATATATTCCTGATTGTAATGATTTAAAAACCATACAATTTCTTATAGATCAAGGCACATTACCGAATCTTTCAATTGGTAACAAAGTTTCATTCTCCCCTTGAACACTATAGTTTTATTATACTTGATACTGTATAAAAAAGAAAGAGAAAATGTATTATTGCACAAAAATAGACAGTCGTTTTACTGACTGTCTATTAATTCTTAACAAATATATGTCATTAAATGTTGAAATCTTTCTCTGAAAGCAGAATTCTGTCGGAAGAATCTGTATTCTTTCCAAATACTCTCTTCACAAGCTTCTTTGCGGAAGCTTTCTGTGAATGAGCGATCGCATCATCCATCACTTCTTTCACTTCTGCTACTGTTACTGCATGATCTTCTCTCTGTAAAGAATCAATCTTACTGTACAGTGCAAGAATTCCCATCTCATCGATTCTGTAACCATTCTCCTGAGCATAAGTCTGTCCAAATGTTACAAGCTCATCATTAATAAAGATCGGCACTTCAAGTCTGGAAGTAAATTTTCTTCTGAATTCTCTGTTGGAAGAAAGAAGTCTGTCCAGTGGTTTTCTCTGCTCTTCAAGAACTACCAAAAGTTCTCCTGTATCCTGCTCCATTGCTTTATTCAGCTTGGCGAGTGTTTTTTCGTTCATCTGTCCGGCTTTTTCAATGATCAGTGCACCACCGTACAATTTACGGAAAATGTCTCCGATTCTCTTCTTATTCAGTGACTCACCTGTCACAATTGCAACCTTGCCCTGACGGATATCACGCTGCTTCTGAATTGCCTTTACAACATCAACAGCGAGGACTGTCTTTCCATTTCCTTTATTTCCAATAATCAGAAGGTTTCCTGTTCTGGAAGTTCCTTTGCGGTTTGTACAGTTCTTATCCTGCTCAAGTACATCTACCAGCTGCTCACTCATACCACGCACAGGTACAAAATAAGAGAAGAGTTTTTTCTGTTCCTCTGTAAGTCCTGCTCTTGTACCAATTCCACTCTGTGTTTCAAGATCATAACGACCATGTACAATAAATCCTGTATCAGACATTGCATCTGCAATCTCATCTAACGGTAATGGTGATGTCTTACCTGTTGCGATCAATTTTGCAGTCTCTTTACGGCTCAATGGTGTCGTCGCAGACATGATATCAATTCCGTCATCTTCATCCGGAATCTCTCTGTCATCCGGTTCCTCACTATGCGCTGGATTCACGCTGAATTCATCTTCAAAATTTGGCACTTCTTCATAAGAATCCAGACCAAGAAGATCATCATCTGAAATCTTATCTTCTGCTGTGAAAAGATCTCTTGGATTAATTACTTCATCATCCTCATCGTCTTCTTCATAACCATAGGCATCCAGATCATCATATCCTTCTTCCTCACCGAACAGATCATCATCAGCGTCTTCATAATCATCCAGCAGATCGTCATTAGACTCTTCATAATCATCCAACAAATCGTCATCAGACTCTTCATAATCATCTAAAATATCGTCTTCGTCAAACTCTTCTGCATCATCCCAGTCATACGCATCATAATCTTCGTACTCATCCTCACCGAGTCTGAGATCATCCGCAAGCTCTCCCATATTTTCATGTGGTTCTTCTTCTACCTCAAGAACTTCTTCTGAACTTACTGTTGCATCTACTTCTTCCTCTTCCGGAATAACACCTTCAATCTCATCAATCAGTTTCTGTATCTCTGGTGATAAAATTGGTTCTTCATTATTTTTATTGTCCATAGTCTTTCTTACTGCTGCTCCTTCTGAATCATCTTCATCATTGACAACTTCAGTTTCTGAGATCAGTTCCTCCACCTCAGACAAATCTTCTGATTCATCTGTCAGATCTTCTGACTCAGCTGCATCTATCTCAAAAATTTCTTCCTCTTCCGGTTCTGCTTCCCCTGCTTCAAGAATTTCTTCCTCTTCCGGTTCTGCTTCTCCTGCTTCAAGGATTTCTTCCTCTTCCGGTTCTGCTTCTTCTACTTCAAGGATTTCTTCCTCTTCCGGTTCTGCCTCTTCTACTTCAAGAACTTCTTCCTCTTCCGGTTCTGCCTCTTCTACTTCAAGAACTTCTTCCGATTCTGCTTCTCCTGCTTCTATAGCAACTGCATCTTCTGGGACATCTTCTGAAGTCTCCTCCACTGCCTGTTCTATAAGTTCTTCTTCTGTCTCCGGTTCCGGTATCAGTTCTTTCATCCCTGATGGAACTACTCGTTCTTTATTGGCTTCCTCAGCTTTCTTCTCTTCTGTCAGTTGATTCACAATCTCAAGATCTTCTACATCCTCAATTGCTGCAATATCCTCTTCCAGATCTGTCATATCCGGTTCGACTTCTTCTCCCGGTTCTGCCTGAACTTCCGGTTTCGGATTGAGTAATTGCTGCAGAGCTTCATCTAACCGCATCGTATCTCCAAGTTTCTTCTTGACTGGTTTTACCGGATTCTTACTGACAATCGGTATGGAAGCAGTATCTTTGCTAAGTGTTCTCTTATCTCCACTTGTCTCTACCGTTGCCGGCTGAACTTCTGACTCATCCTCGGAAACTTCTATAACTTCTGCTGTTTCTACTCCTGCTTCTTCCTGATTTTCTACTTCGGCATCCGGCTCTTCTGCCGCTTCCAAAGTAACCGCATTCGTGTCAATCACATCGGAAGTACTGTCGTTCTCCATCACCGGCTGCTCTGTCAGCCCGATTGATCTTGTATCTCCAAGTGCTTCGGCTCCTTCTGACGCAGAATCTTTTTCCTCGTCTTCTCCTAAATAGGAAGCCAGATCCGGTATTTCTTCTGTCTCTGAAGAAAGCTTCTCATATCTGTGATCATATTTCTGCTGCTGCGATGGTGACAATGGCTTATACTGCATCTTCAGTTCCATTGCCTTATAAACATACTTACCCTCGCTGAACCAGAGGATCAGATCATCACACTCTTCCAGACATTCTGTCATCATACCTGCTTCGCGATAAAGCTTCGCCAGTTCATAAGCCCACTCTTCAATATATTCTGCCTTCTTAAATTCCTCCAGAGCCTCAATCTGCTGTTCGATCGGCGCTCTCTGCGCTCTTAAGATCTGATATCTAAGGATATGCCTGTTCGGATCTTTCGGTGCAATCTGGATAAATTCGTCATAATAGTCAATTGCTTCATCTATATTCTTTGTCTTAATTGCAAGAGAACATAACTTATAGATCACCTTGCGGCTTCCTTCAGAACGGCGATATGCAAGATTCATCACATCATAGCTCTTCTGATACTCTTTTGTTTTTTCATAAATATCACTGACATTCATCAGCATCCCTGCGTTACGGACACGCTTCCAGTCAATCAGATCTGCTGCTGCCGCTGCTTTTCTGTATTCTCCATCTTCCATAAGTTCCAGCATCTCTTCTGTCTTTAACTTATATTCATACTTATCCACTGTACTCACCTCATTGTCATTGAAATATTAGTTTTGGTCTGAATGTGTCCATTAGGCACTAGCCGATACTCTTTCATTATTCTACCATATGAGGTCTGTAATGTCAAAAAAATGCACCTTCAATTCCTTTTGAAAGTGCATTTTTAGTGTTATTTAATTGTATTATTATTATAATTTTATATTTTGTATCGGAGATTATTCGCGATTCTACGTTCCTGTGAGACCTTTGTCGTCTGTTATTTTATCACTTGAATGATTTTCATATCCATTCAATACTTTATGTATTAAATCTTCTGTCAAGTCATTCCTGCTTTTATAACAAATCTGAGATTATAACATGTCCTTTCAATGTTTCTTTACACATTTTTCATTCTATGTTATATGCGGTATTTTTATTCAATACATCTATGAGTGATTCATCTTTTTCTCTTTGCTTCCAGTTTCCGTACTCTCCGATCTTTGATCTTCTTTTCTTTCTACTGGACTTTTACGCTTGGCAAAGGTCTCTTTCTTCACAGGAACCTTCACTCATCATACCACTGACATATTGATAAAAATCTGAAACTATACTGTCCATGGGACTGACCTCCTGTTGAACTTGTATTTTTAATCTAATCAGGCATCTGTTACTTTTGCCTTCTTAGTTAAATATCTTTGGGAGATTTCTTTCTCTCTTTGATGGTTATATAATAACATTCGGCGTCTAATTTGTCAATATATTTATTTGATTTTTTTATGTTTTTTATTTATTATCTGCTTTAGTTATAATTGTCTGAATTTTCAAACATTTCAATTAACAGATTTCTGCTCCAGCCGGCATTTCTTTTTCCGGTGTCATCAGTGCAAGGTTACCTTCTGCATCTTCTGCACAAAGCAGCATTCCCTCTGAAAGTACACCTGCCAGCTTCGCAGGTTTCAGGTTTACAAGAACCATAACTTTCTTACCAACCATTTCTTCCGGTGTGTAATGTGCTTTGATTCCGGATACGATCTGTTTTACCTGGCTTCCAACTTTTACCTGAGAGCAGAGAAGCTTTTTAGATTTCTTTACAGCCTCACATGCAATGATCTCTCCAACCTGGAACTGCATTGCTCCGAACTGCTCAAATGTGATCTCATCTTTCGGCTCAATGTCGATAACAGCTTCTTCCTCTTTCTTTTCTTCTACCTTCGGATGAAGTTCTTCAACTTTCTTCATAACCTCTTCGAGATCCATTCGCTGGAACAGGATCTCCGGTTTCTCTGTTACATGTCCGTTACCAAGCTGCTCAAGGATCTTCTTACTTGTAGAAGGCATAAAAGATTCAAGAAGTCTTGCACCTTCAGAAATGCTCTGGATCAGATTCCAAAGTACTGTAGAAAGGCGATCCTTCTTGGATTCATCTTTTCCGAGTACCCAAGGAGTTGTCTCATCAATATATTTATTGCAGCGTTTGAACAGATTGAAGATTTCTGTAATCGCATCGGCAACGCGGAGGTCTGCCATCTTAGCATCAACTGCTTTAGAAGCATTCTCTACAACTGCTTTCAGTTCTGCATCTACATCTTCTACAACACCCTTATCTTCTACTGTTCCGCCGAAGTATTTGTTTGTCATAGAAACAGTTCTGTTTACAAGGTTTCCAAGTGTATTTGCAAGATCAGAGTTCAGACGCTCTACCATCAGCTCCCAGGAAATAACACCGTCATTCTCGAATGGCATTTCATGCAGTACAAAGTAACGAACTGCATCTACGCCAAAGAAATCAACGAGTTCATCTGCATAGAGAACATTTCCTTTAGACTTACTCATCTTACCGTCTCCCTGAAGCAACCACGGATGTCCGAACACCTGTTTCGGAAGTGGAAGATCAAGTGCCATAAGGAAGATTGGCCAGTAAATTGTATGGAAACGGATGATATCTTTTCCGATCAGATGAAGGTCTGCCGGCCACAGCTTGTTGAACTGCTCTGTACTGTTTCCGTCTGCATCATATCCGATTCCTGTGATATAGTTTGTAAGAGCATCAAGCCATACATATACAACGTGCTTTGGATCGAAATCTACCGGAATTCCCCACTTGAAGGATGTTCTGGATACACACAGGTCCTGAAGTCCCGGAAGAAGGAAGTTGTTCATCATCTCGTTCTTACGGGCAACCGGCTGGATGAACTCCGGATGTGTATTGATATGCTCGATCAGGCGGTCAGCATACTTGCTCATTTTGAAGAAATATGCCTCTTCCTTTGCCGGCTGAACCGGGCGACCGCAGTCCGGACATTTTCCATCTACAAGCTGAGACTCTGTGAAGAAAGACTCACACGGTGTACAGTACATTCCTTCATAATGTCCCTTGTAAATATCTCCCTTGTCGTAAAGTTTCTTGAAAATCTTCTTAACCTGTTTCTCATGATCTTCATCTGTTGTACGGATGAATTTGTCATAAGATGTATCCATCAGATCCCAGATTCTTTTGATTTCTGTTGATACATTATCTACGAATTCCTTTGGTGTGATTCCAGCCTCCTCGGCTTTGAGCTCGATCTTCTGTCCGTGCTCATCTGTTCCTGTCTGGAAGAATACATCATATCCCTGGCTTCTCTTGTAACGTGCGATTGCATCTGCAAGCACAATCTCGTATGTGTTTCCGATATGCGGTTTACCTGATGTATAGGCAATCGCTGTTGTTATATAATATTTTGGTTTTTCTGACATTTTTGTGCCTCCTTTTCCCACAATGTGGGATTCTTTTCTCAACTTTCAGTGATTACTAATACGATTTTTTCTGGATTTTCCGGAACATCCCTAGCGGAGCGTTTTTAATATGTTAGGAAAGAACCTAATATATTAAAAAACGCCCTCCCAGGGACTTGCATCCCTGAGAAGACGAATCCTACTTTCGTGTTACCACTTCTCTTCGTTCCTTCCTCACGGAAAGAAACCTCTATGAGTATCTGCATTTTCGTTAGTAAAAACTGCTTTGTTAATCAAAACCACTTTGAACACTACGGCATTTCTCACTGTTGATACTCTTCGCTATAAAGGGCGAATCCCTTCACAGACTAACCTGAATCTCTTCAGCAATTCAATTTCCCGCTGAAACAGCTTCCTTGAATTAAACTATCCCGGCTCATCTGCGCTGCTCAGAAGCCATCTTCATCTGTCTTCCATCCATCCCTCTCAGCATCCGGCCCGACAGCCTTCAGGACTTTTCTGTAGAATCTGTTACAGACTACTCTCTTCCTCATCGCGTTTCGCTTATCACTGCTTTTCATTCCTTAAAAAGGTTAGCATAACGCGAATAGAATGTCAAGATACACCGCTTGATGATTTCTCTGCTAATTCCTCTGTTACCCCGGCAGCATTTCCTTTTACTTTCACTCTTGGAAATGTAATATCTACCCGGAACAAATCTCCGTCCAGATACAAGTCAAATGTGCCGCCCTGCATTGTTGTAAGGCTCTTCGCTATAGAAAGTCCTAATCCACTTCCCTCCGTACTTCTGGAAATATCTCCGCGGATAAAACGTTCTGTCAGTTCGTCGGCCTGAATATTCAACTGATGCTCGGAAACATTTTTCAATGAAAATCTTACCTTCGTATCATCTGTTTTCAAAGTCGCATAAACTCTGGTTCCAGGCATTGCGTACTTGGCTGCATTTCCGTAAATATTTTCCAGAACACGCCACATTCTTCTTCCATCGACATGCACAACAGCCGGTTCTGCCGGAAGATCTGTGACGATTGCCAGATTTCTCGCCTCGAATTTTTCTTCGAGTTCACCCTGCGTCTGCTGGATCATTTCCGACAGATCAAGATCCATATATTCCAGGGAAATATTCCCGCTGCTGACTTTCGATGCTTCTACTACATCTTCTGTCAATGTCTTCAGTCTCTGTGCTTTCTCTTCCAGAATGTTCAGATAATCCTGAACTTTCGGATCCGCCGGATCTGTTTGTCTTAAGATACCGACATAGTTCAAAATAGAAGTCAGTGGTGTCTTAATATCATGAGAAACATTCGTGATCAAATCTGTCTTAAGACGTTCGTTTTTCATTGCCTCGGCAACTGCTTTGTTAAGTCCGGTTCCGATCCCGTTGATCATCAATGCAAGTTTCTTGTTCTCCCCATGCAGTCCGTCGATTGGAATCTGATAACTCATATTTCCGGCAGCGATCTCCTGAATTCCTTTTCTCAATCGATTCTTCTCCATCACATTTGCAACCATGTAATAGAATAGCACTGCATCAGCAATCAGCAGCAGAATCACCAGGAAGAAATCTCCACCCCAGAGCACGAAAAGCTGAAACAGGAAATAAAGAATCAAAAGTCCTGCTGTTTTCTTTGTAAGCTTCATGTCTCGTACTATTTTCCCGATAAATATACCGAAGCTTCGAAGCAGACTGTTCTCCCACAGACTCTTTGACTTAATTCTTCTTACCAGACTAAGATAGCCGGCAAAGAAGCAGGTAAATGTAAATGCTCCATATGCAAACGCTCCTACTGATTCTCCGAGACTTAAAGTCTGTATATATACATTCGGAACATAGGATGATGGAACAAATGTATCACTTTCCACAGCACCGTACGAACTACATAACCCTGTAATCCCATCAAATAAGATATGAATTCCATCTATTCCTGCTACAAAAAAGAAATAACTTCCAATCACCCAGACAAAAATAACAACTGCAGCAGCAATCTCTGTCTTCCAGGAATCGAACTTTAACAAATGCAGTTCTTCATCCTGCGGTTTTCTCCCTGCCCCCAATGTCAACCATACTACTGTGACCAAAAAGAATACTCCGCTGAAAATCATAAAATGCAATGCTGCTTTCATCTGTGGAATATTATTCTGATAATCAATACTGGTCTGATAGAACTGGTCCTGAATCGGATATTTTGTGTCAACCGCAACTGCAAAAACATCTTTCCACTTTGTTCCGCCGGAATAGTAACCATAAGAACGTGTATTGAGCCATTGATCCGAATAAGAAACATTCATATTCGTCTTAAAATCTTTCAATTCAGGATAGATTACCATATATTTCACAGGGTTCTTTGACGCTGATTCTATCATGTCTTCTATGCTTTTCTTTACATCTGCATAATTTGCATATTCTGCTTTATTTGTAGTAACCTTCTTTGTCGATTCATCTGCATACAGATAGGTAAAATTGGTATTCCCTTCTTCTAGATAATCCCAACCGCCTTCATAATCCTGCCAGTCTTCATAGATTGTCTGCAATGCTGTGGCAATATTATCATAAACCAATGTCAGTCTTCCATTTAACTGCGGATTATTATTTACAACCTGGAGTAGATTATCCGCTCCGACCGGTGCATATTTTTCAATCATTGACTGACCAAAGTTCCAGCAGTCTGTATAAAGCAGCTCACCGTTTTCATCTGTAATCTGAAATGTATAATAGCCGGAAGTCGTAAATTCGCCCGCCTGCAATCCTGCCAGGAACTGATCTCTGTCCTGCTCGCCCATCTGGAACTGAAGTTTTCCTGCATTTATAAGAGAAAAGAAATCATTCGTATAATAGTAATAATAATTTCCGTCTGGTTTCTGGCAGACGATCACGCCATTCTGTTTGTAAAGATTGTCGTTATCTGTTCCACTGTAAGTCTCGCCCCAATTTACCAGCTCTTCCATTGTGTACGTGACACCTGACAAATTTGTTTCTGAAATCTTGCCCTTCTTTGACAGTTCCATTACATCCACCAGTTTTTTCGGATTGTAGGCACCGTCACTTTCAAAAAGATTCTGTAGATAAAGCTTCTCCTGCACATCGTACATATAGCTTTCGACCATCTTGCTGAATTCTTCGGATTCTTCAAAAGACTGTGTATTCATCTTTTGAATCTGTGACAAACTCATTCCACCCGCCAGTGTCAGGAGAGAAAGCAAATTTGTCACAAGCAATGCTCCGCTAAGAATCGCCACAACAAGAACAATTGTCCTTGTCACGGTCTTCCTGTACCATTTCTTCATTGTTAACCCTTTCTTATATGCCTTCTTATGCATTTTTATATGTTTTCTTACATGCTTTTTCTATCCATTTTTACATGCGCTTTTGTTACTGTTCGCACTATGCTTTTTCGATTTTATATCCGACCCCCCCAGACTACTTTCAGGTAACGTGGATCTTTCGGATTGATCTCTATTTTTTCTCTGATATGACGAATGTGAACTGCAACTGTGTTATCCGCACCAATTGCCTCTTCATTCCAGATGGATTCATAAATCTGATTGATTGAAAATACTTTTCCCTGATTCTTCATCAGAAGCAAAAGGATATTGTATTCAATCGGTGTCAGTTTCACAAATTCTCCGTCTACTGTTACCTGCTTGAGATCATCATTAATCTGAAGGCCACCTACCTTATAAATCGTCTCTTTTGGCTCCTGTGCTGTTCCGCCAAGCTCGTTAAATCGTCTCAGCTGTGATTTCACTCGTGCCACAAGTTCCAGCGGATTGAACGGCTTTGTTACATAATCATCCGCACCGATATTGAGTCCAAGAATCTTATCGGTATCTTCTGACTTCGCAGACAAGATAATGATTGGCAGACTGTTCTTCTCGCGGATTTTCAATGTTGCACGGATTCCGTCAAGTCTTGGCATCATGACATCGATGATCAGAAGATTCACTTCCTCTTTCTCCAAAATCTCCAGTGCTTCGATTCCGTCATATGCTTTTAAAATCTGATATCCCTCCTGAGAAAGATAAATTTCGATTGCTTCTACGATTTCTCTATCGTCATCACATACTAATATTTTATACATTTTACATACCCCTCGATAATTGCTGACACCGATAACAGCGCAGCAACATAATTATCACATGATCAAGTTCTAACTATAGTATACATGATACTTGATGGTTTTTAAGAGATAGATTGGAAAAATATTAGGAATTTCTTAAATCGACGATTTAACAATTTAAATACTTTCTATTTCTTGCACATCTTTTGCCAACGTTTTATAATAAGAAACCGTGAGCCACTTTAGAACATAAGTGTAGCTGCACAAAAATGATTGCATTTAGTGCTAGAATCTCTTAGTATAGCTGCAATCCATCAATAAAAAGGAGTATAAATTAAGAATGATTGAATTTTTGAAATCCTTCCTCTTTGGAATTGTGGAAGGAATCACAGAATGGCTTCCGATCAGCAGCACCGGACATCTGATCCTTTTGAATCAGTTTGTGAAATTAGATGTTTCCGAAGAATTCTACAGTATGTTTGAAGTTGTGATCCAGTTAGGTGCGATTCTTGCCGTTGTCATCTTATTCTGGAACCAGATCTTCCCATTTGGTGCACCGGAAGGAAGTCACACGGTCAGACGCCGTCAGGCAAAACATGCACATAGAAGAAAGAAATCCGGAAATGGAATTTTAAGTTATGTGAAGATGGATATCATTATCCTCTGGCTGAAAGTCCTTGTTGCATGTATCCCTGCAATCGTGATCGGAATGCCGTTCAATGATCTGTTTGAGAAATGGTTTTACAATTACCCTTGCGTTGCGATTGCTCTGATTGTCTTCGGTATCGCCTTTATCATTGTTGAGAATAATCACAAGGGCAAACCTGCGAAGATCAACAGTATGGATGAACTTACTTATAAGACTGCATTTTTGATTGGACTTTTCCAGCTGATCGCTGCAATCTTCCCTGGAACATCCAGATCCGGTGCAACAATTGTCGGTGCTTTGATCCTTGGAGTATCCAGAACCGTTGCTGCTGAATTCACTTTCGTACTTGCGATTCCGGTTATGTTCGGTGCAAGTCTTCTGAAGCTTGTGAAGTTTGGTCTGAACTTTACCGGAACAGAAGCAATAATTCTTCTGATTGGTATGGTAACAGCATTTGTTTCTTCTATTATCGTTATTCAATTCCTGATGGGATATATTAAGAAACATGATTTCAAAGTATTTGGATATTACAGAATCGTGCTTGGTATTCTTGTGATACTGTATGCGTTGTTTTTGGCGTAAGATTTCCTAATATCAAAAACTCCCAATAGAATTTCAGCTCAGATGCTTTCTGAAGCATGATTTTCTATTGGGAATTTTTTATTTGTCAGTTATTACTGTTCTTGAAAAAATCCTTTCAATGCCGGATACAGTTTCTTAAATTCCTGATATCTTTCCTCGTACTTCTGTACCAGTTCCGGATCCGGTTCTTCTGTTCCTGTTACTTTCACAAGTTTCTTCGCAGCCTCTTCCACCGAATCAAATACACCGCATCCAACTGCTGCCAGGATTGCCGCTCCATAGCCCGGACCTTCTTCGCTTTCGATCAGATCTACTTTCATATTCATCACATTTGCAATGATCTTTCTCCACAGCGGACTCTTTGCTCCACCGCCGCAGATCTTTGTTCTCTCTGGATTCACACCAATACTTCTTGCAACTTCCAGGGAATCACGCAGTCCGAATGCAACACCTTCCAGCACAGCCTGTGTCATATCCTCTCTTGTGCTGTCCATAGACATTCCGATAAATGCTGCTCTTGCGGAAGGGTCATTATGAGGAGAACGCTCTCCCATCAGATATGGAAGATAGAACACATGGTTCTCGCCGAGCCTTGTGATTCCTGCCTGTTCTGCCGGATAATCTTTGGTCTTAAGGATTTCATCCATCCACCATTTATTACAGGAAGCAGCACTGAGCATGCATCCCATCAGATGATAGTTGCCATCTGCATGGTCAAAGGAATGCAGTGCATTGTTCTTATCTACTCCGAATTTCTTACTGGAAATAAAGAGTGTTCCTGATGTTCCGAGAGAAATATTGCATCCGCCGTCTCCGACCGTTGCCGTTCCAACTGCTGCCGCCGCATTGTCCCCGGCTCCTGCAATTACTTTTACATCCTCTGATACGCCAAGTTCTGCTGCGATCTCTGCTTTCAAAGTTCCAACTACTTCCCAGCTTTCATACAGCTTTGGAAGCTGTGCCTCTGTAATACCACAGATCTCAAGCATTTTTGCAGACCAGCACTTATGCTCCACATCCAAAAGCAGCATTCCGGAAGCATCTGAATACTCTGTGCAAAAAGAACCTGACAGACGGTATGCAAGGTAATCCTTTGGAAGCATAATCTTCGCAATCTTTGCAAAATTCTCCGGTTCATTTTCCTTCATCCAGAGAATCTTCGGTGCTGTAAATCCGGCAAATGCAATATTTGCTGTATACTCTGAAAGCTTCTCTTTTCCAATCACCTGATTCAGGTAATCGGTCTGTTTTGCAGTACGTCCGTCGTTCCACAGAATTGCCGGGCGAATCACCTTGTCTTCCTTATCAAGCGCAACAAGACCGTGCATCTGACCTCCAAAACTGATTCCCTTTACTTGATCCTTATCAAAGCCTTCAAGAAGCTCTTTCAGCCCTTCCATACTCTGTGCAAACCAGTCTTCCGGTTTCTGCTCTGACCATCCCGGATGTGGGAAATATAACGGATATTCTTTTGATACGATATTCTTGATCTTTCCATTCTCATCCATCAGAAGAAGTTTTACTGCGGATGTTCCAAGATCTACTCCTACAAATAACATGTCGTTCCTCCTGTATAAAGACAGAGAGCCTTGCCGTTTCCGGCACGGCTCTCTGCCCGTTTTCTATGCTTATAACTTTCTATGTAATTAACCCCACGGATTCTCTGTTGGATATCTTACACCCTTCGGCTGGTTGTATCCGATCTCTTCAACCGGCACACCAATGTATTTAAATACTTCGAACAATGCTTTTCCAAAGTGTCCGAAAGCAACCGCACCGTGATGTGGATAATTCTTTTCAATCAGTACGTGACGGTAGAATCTTCCCATCTCCGGAATCGCGAACACTCCGATAGATCCGAAGGATTTTGTAGCAACTGGAAGTACTTCTCCCTGTGCAACATAAGCACGAAGTACATTGTCAGATGTACTCTGCAGTCTGTAGAATGTAATATCTCCAGGTTTGATGTCTCCTTCCAGTGTTCCCTGTGTAACCTCGATTGGAAGAGATCTTGCCATGATCATCTGATATTTCATTTCGCAGAAAGCAAGTTTGCCGGAAGCTGTATTTCCACAATGGAATCCCATAAATGTATCTTTCTGTGTATATGGGAATTTTCCTTCGATACTCTCTTTGTACATATCTGCCGGTACTGTGTTGTTAATATCAAGAAGTGTTACTGCATCCTGGCTCACAGCAGTTCCAATGAACTCGCTGAGTGCTCCGTAAATATCAACCTCACAGGATACCGGGATTCCCTGAGCTGTCAGACGGCTGTTTACATAACATGGAACAAATCCGAACTGTGTCTGGAATGCCGGCCAGCATTTTCCTGCGATTGCAACGTATTTTCTATATCCTCTGTGTTCCTCGATCCAATCTTTCAAAGTAATCTCATACTGAGCCAGTTTCGGAAGAATCTCCGGTTTCTTATTTCCTGCTCCGAGCTCTTCTTCCATCTCTTTTACAACGGCCGGGATTCTCTCATCACCTTCATGTTTATTATAAGCCTCGAAAAGGTCAAGTTCAGAATTTTCCTCAATCTCAACTCCGATATTGTAAAGCTGCTGGATTGGTGCATTACATGCAAGGAAGTTTAACGGACGCGGTCCAAAGCTGATGATCTTTAAGTCACTTAATCCGACAACTGCTCTCGCGATTGGTTCGAACTCATGGATCATATCAGCACATTCCTCTGCTGTTCCTACCGGATACTCCGGAATGTAAGCTTTTACTCCTCTGAGTTTCAGATTGTAGCTTGCGTTAAGCATTCCGCAATAAGCATCTCCACGTCCCTGTGTCAGATTATCCTGTGTCTCCTCTGCAGCTGCGACAAACATCTTCGGTCCGTCAAAATGTTTTGCAAGCAGTGTCTCAGAAATCTCCGGTCCGAAGTTTCCAAGATAAACAACCAGTGCGTTACATCCTGCTTTCTTTACATCTTCCAGAGCCTGTACCATGTGGATCTCACTCTCTACAATACAGATCGGACATTCATAGACAGTTCCTTCACCGTATTTTTTTGTGTAGGCATCAATCAATGCTTTTCTTCTGTTCACGGAAAGACTTTCCGGGAAACAATCTCTGCTCACTGCTACAACACCGATTTTTAATTCTGGCATATTACTCATAATAAAATCCTCGCTTTCTTTATACTTGTTATTATTTCTATCTTTCTCATGTTACGTTATCCACACTTTTCCTGTAATTTCATTTGGTTTTCCACACATCATGCAGAAACCTTGTGAATAACACGATCCTGATTCGGGGAAACCCCGGCATCCATTTTCAATCAGACTTCGACGTTCTCACCTTTTAATCCACAGAACGTACCTTCAATCTGTGCATCCTCATGCGCGATCAGCCATTTATTCATAGCTGCAAGAAGTCTGTTTTCTCCCTCTTTCGCTGTTTCAAATGGAAGCGCTTCATTCGTTCCTTTCGGAAGAACTACTACACAGCGGAATCCACCTTCCTGTGCAGTACACGGTGCATAATGAAGTGTTGTTGCATACAGTTCTACACCGGTTCCTGCCGGAACTAGAAATGCTTCTACCTTGGCTGTATCATAGATATCACCGTCTTCAATATCCTGCTGCATTCCAAGAAGCAGGATCAGATCTGTCTGTGCGATATCAAGTTCTGAACTTCGGTGATATTCTAATGCATTCAGTTTGTAATTATCTCCATTACAGTATCCGATCTGGATTGGTAATCCGCCGAATCCTTTCTTGCAGATTTCAGCTGCTTCCGGAAGTACTTCCAGTTCCTCAACAGACGGTACATAGACAACGTCTTTCGGAAGTGGTGTGTGTTCCATCTCTTTTAAGATCTTCTCAAAAGAGTATTCCGTGATGATCTTGCCGTATTTTCGGAAAGGTGCATCTGTTACATTCTGGATTTTCATGATGTCCTCCTGAATTTTCTTCTGTTTCCTGTTTCGTTTGTTTCTATGGTCATTTTACCAACTTTAAAAGGCATTATCGACCAAATAATTAGCCAAATAATGCCCATTTCTTATCTTTTCTTTCTGAAAGTGAAATGTACACTAATCGGGTAGGAGGTAAATAATTATTTTATTTACCGTCCTCCCACACCACCGTACGTACGGTTCCGTATACGGCGGTTCTTTAGTTTTCACAGATTATTAGATAATAGTCGAGCATGGATGTATATCCCAGCTTGGCTATTATTTTCTTTGAAAAGATTTGGTTCAAGACTTTCGCCATTCTCCAATAACCTTTTCTACTATTGGCTAGTTCCTTGGCTTTCCAATCCTCTAAACCTAGTGCTTTCAGCATTCGGTATTTCGTTTTGATTTTCTTCCATTGTTTCCAATAGACCGCTCGGATTCTCCGCCTTGCCCATTCATCCGTTTTTCGGAGGAACTCTTTCATATCTGCGAGCCTGAAATATTCCACCCATCCCCGCACATACTCTTGATACCTCTTTTCTCGTACTTCATTGCTAATGCCTTTGTTCCTGTCGGTAAGTTCTCTGATTCTATTCTTCATCTTTACTACCGACTTTGAGTGTACTCTGAATCTGCATTTACCTTTATATCTATAAAAGCTATAGCCAAGATATTTGACTTTGCTGATGTGAGACACCTCAGTTTTCTTCCTGTTTACTTTCAGAAATAGTTTTCCTTCAATGAACGGGATGATGTTTTTCAAGGTTCTTTCCGCACTTTTCCTGCTCTTACAGAAAATCATACAATCATCTGCATATCGGACAAATCTATGTCCTCTGCTCTCCAGTTTCTTGTCCAATTCATTCAGCATTACATTACTAAGCAATGGACTAAGCGGACCACCTTGTGGCATACCGACCTCTGTACGTTCAAACATTCCTTTTGCGATTACTCCCGCATTCAGATATTTGTGTATCAAAGATATAACTCTGCCATCTTTGATGGTTCTTGACAATACCTCTATCAGCTTACTCTGGCATACCGTGTCGAAGAACTTTTCCAAGTCCATATCTACCACATATACATAGCCATCATTTACATTCTTTTGACATTGTCTGAGGGCATCGTGTGCTCCCCGCTTTGGTCTGAAACCAAAACTGTTCTCTGAGAATTGCTTCTCATAAACTGGCGATAATTCCTGCGCTATTGCCTGTTGGATAACTCTGTCAACAACAGTTGGAACTCCTAACTTTCGGAACTCGCCTTCTGTTTCCTTGGGTATTTCTACCCTGCGAACCGGGTTGGGTTTATATTTCCCCTCCCTTATCTTTCGGATTAAGGTATCTTGGTTTTCTCTAAGGAAGGGCAGAAGTTCATCCACCTGCATACCATCGATTCCACCTTTCCCTTTGTTTTTCTTGACTTGCTTATAGGCGTTGTTAAGGTTGTCTTTTCGCAAGATCAAATCCAAGAGATTGTTCGTCCAATAGTCTGTGATGACACCGCTCTTTTCAGTAATCTTAGAGTAGTCGAACACTTCTGCATAGTTTGTATTGCAACCTTATCCTTAGCTATAGCCTGATGTGATTTCTGTTCGTCAGACCAGAGATTTGCCGCCACCTTCCTTCAGATTCCCCTCACGTTAATCATAATCGCTGCTATGAATAGGACACCCTTGGTCTTGGCTGTATCCTTCCCACTACTAGGGCGGATTAGGGACTTTCACCCATTAGAAACGTGCACCGCAAGGCGCACAATTAAAGAAAGAGAGCCGCGAAACGCGACTCTCTTTTTTACCTATTCATCAAACCAAAATTATTTGATTGTGATTGCTCCTGGTACAGAAACTTCCATGTTTGTATAAACATTTCCGTCAACCTTTACAGTTACAGCAAGCTTAGTAATTGTGAAGTATTCACCAGATACAACAGTCTGAGTTCCAGATGTGAACTTAACACCGTTGTTCTTGATACCTTCAACAGCTGCAATAACTAATGGCTGATCAGCTGCGGCCTTGTCAGAACGGCTGCTATATGTTGTCTCACCGTATGTTACAGTAAGTGCATTCTTTACAGCATCAGCTACAGTAGCACCAGCTACAGTGTTATCCTTTACATCAACAGAAGCCTTATCCTGAGTATCCTTTACAGTAAATGTAGTAGAAAGCTCAATATCTTTTCCTTCGTTGTTTGTGATTGTAGCCTTTACAGAGTATGTTCCTGTAGCAAGCTTCTTATCAGCAACGATTGCGGAACCACTTGTTGCTGTTGTAATAGCCTTTACTAATACAGCAGAACCACTTGTTGTTGTTACAACAGCATTTCCCTTAGCATCCTTTACAGAAATGGACTTAATTGTCTCATACTTAACATCAATGCCATCTTTCATACCAACAACCTGGATTGCGATATTCTTATCAGCTGTTGTATCCTTGTCAACCTTCAGATCGAAATTGTTGTTATCAACATCAATTCTCCAAGCATCAGGTACGGTAGTCTTAGCATCCTTTACAGCTACAGAAACAGTCTTAGCAACTACTTCTTTGTTATCACTGTTCTTGTAAGAAATCTTGTAAACATAGTTTCCAGCAGCAACATTTTCACTATTGAAAGTTACTTTCTTTCCGTTGATTGTGTAATATGTGCTTCCAGCTACAGCAGATGTGCTTAAGTTAGAAACATCTGTAGATAAGCACTCTACGCTTAAATTAGCGGCAATATCATCACCGTACTGATCCTTTACAGTTGCAGTAACAGTCTTTGTATTTTTTAACTGCTTAGAAAGAGTTACATTGTAAGAATCTAACTCAAGTGTTGCAACAGTTCTTTCTGCTACGATTTCAACAGCTACAGAACCAACAATCTTGTTATCCTTCTTAATAAGGATGTAAGCAGTACCAGCCTTAACAGCAGTTACGTTTACACTGTGCTTATTAGGATCAAGAGTAGATGTTCCAAGCATTAATGTAGCCTTGTCAGAAGACTCTACTTTATATTTGTTGTAATCTTTGATCTCGTTACCGTTTGCATCTTTAATCTTAAGGAATGCAGCGTACTGTGTTGGATCCTTTACAGCAAGCTTCTTAGAATCCTTAGCCTTATCGAACTTAGTTGTCGTAGCCTTGTCAATTCTTACATCAAATCCGTTTACAACAGCCTGATCTACAGCAGTAATTGTAACCTTGTTTGGTCCGATGTTTCCTTCTGCCTTACCATTCTGGTCATACTTTCCTGTCTTGTACTCGATCGTTGCTTCAGCAGTATCGTTTACCTTATTTAAGTATAACTTAGAACCGTTTGTAT
>OGRT01000263.1_pt1 | contig 62523 bp, 43 predicted proteins | sample 1553581 | NCBI WGS metagenome assembly OGRT01 (sample SAMEA2580113, study PRJEB22360) | human gut metagenome | biome: human gut; feature: human-associated habitat; material: faeces | place: Denmark | collected 2008/2010
TACCACAAAAGCAAAATGCCCGTAGAGCCGATAAAATAAGGCTTTGCGGACATTTAAGAAGATATAAAAAGATAGTCAAAAAGACATATATAATTTATTCCAATTATTTATATTTCGGACAAATAATGCAATTTTTTAATGGTGAAATTTACAGATATAGTGATATAATGGAGAAAACGCGCTCTGTGGAGCTCTGCAGGCAGAATTCGCGCTCCACATATAACATCACACATGGAGGTTTTACATCATGAAAAGAGTTTTGGAAAATGACTTTCTGAAAGTGGCCATTGACGACCATGGGGCTGAGCTGGTCAGCATTTATGACAAAGAGAAAGACCGTGAGGTGATCTGGCAGGGAGATCCCAGGTTCTGGGGACGTCATGCGCCGGTTCTTTTTCCAAATGTAGGAAAGCATTATGGAAATCATTACCGGATCGGTGATAAGGAATATGCTTCCAAGCAGCATGGCTTTGCCCGTGACACAGATTTCACATGTATTGATTCCACACTGGATTCCGTAACCCACCAGATTCGTTCTACAGAAGAGACCAAAGAGGTTTATCCTTTTGATTTCGTGCTCCGCATCCGTCATATTCTGAAGGGGCGCACCCTTACAGTCAGCTGGAAGGTAGCAAATAACAGTGACACGGATATGTATTTCGCCATCGGCGGACATCCGGCATTTCGTGTACCGGTTCTGCCGGATACCAGAAGAAGTGATTACCGTCTTACCTTTGACGGACAGGAAAGCCTTACATACCTTCTTCTTGATCCGGAGAGCGGCACGGCCAAGGCTGAGGAAAAGGCCACTCTGAAGCTGGAAAATAGCACCTGCCAGATTGAGGATCACATGTTTGACCACGATGCACTGGTATTTGACAATCAGATCACAAGGGCCGGCATCCAGCTGCCAGACGGCACTCCTTATCTGGAGCTGCGCTGTGTGGGATTCCCCAATTTCGGGATCTGGTCAGCTTCCCAGGATGCCCCATTTGTCTGCCTGGAGCCATGGATGGGACGCTGCGATGATTGCGGATTCACAGGAGATCTGTCGGAGAAACCATTTATCAATCAACTGAAAATGGATGAGATGTTTGAAACGGCATATACTATTGAAATATTCTAAATCGTGTTTGAAAAGGGCTTTCTGCAAGATGTTCGTCACAATTTGTGGGAGATCATGCCCGGATGAGGGCGCCGCAGCGGGCTACGCAACCGAATTTGGGCAAAATATACTGCAAAGCGAGGCGTGCAGATTGTGGGAATGATTTTTCAGACACATTCTAAGCAGAGCAAAAAAATATCGGTACACTTCCGCGCTTCTGGAAGTGTACCGATATTTTATTCACTCACTTTTCAGTTTCATAAGGCATCCTCAGTTTTTCCCCAGATTGTGTCTGAAAAAGGCTTTCTGCAAGATGTTCGTCACAATTTGCGAGAATGATTTTTCAAACAGGCTCTAGCATTAGCGTAAACTGCCACCATCACCACAGTAACCGCAAACACAAACATCATCCCATACTGATGGTATCCCTTTGCAAGCAGGCTCCTTCTGCCTTTAAAGCATCTGGACAAGGCCTGCAGGACCGCGTAGTGAAGAACATAGATAAGCATGGAATAGTCTTTTCCCACTTTTGCCAATGCTCTGGTAAGAGAATTCTCCACATAAAAATTCTGCCAGCCAACAAAAAGAAGAAAGATGCAGATTGCCAGAAAAATGGTTCCGGCATACTCTTCCTGGCTTCCCAGGGCATTTCGCTTTTCCAGCCACTTCTGCTCCATAACAGCCATATTCCAGAAAACAGGAAGTCCACACAGCAAAAATCCCATTTTCTTCCTGTCCAGAAAGCTAAGAAGAGCCTCCTTTCTGGATCCAAACCAGCAGCCCAGCCAGAAAAAGGGAAGTCCGCAGTACAGAAAGTTCCTTGCATAATAAATATGACAGTCTTCTTTTCCCACAAAAAACAGGGAATAGCTTCCCTTTATGAGACTTCCCGCCAACAGCACCGGAATCGCCAGATAAGCCAGCTTTCTCAGTCCCAGATGTTCTACAATAAAAGCAATTACAAGCACATAGAGAAGTGCCTGCAGATACCACAGGTGCGGTGAAAGCGGGGAAAAATTCCACAAAATAAAATCCTCCGGAACTCTTTCCTCAAACCTTGCAAGCAGTGCTTCTTTTATATTTTCTCTTTTCTCAACTGCCAGAAGGATTTCCCATAGCAGGTAAAACAGATTTGCGCCAATGGTAATGGTGAAAATTTTGCCAAACTGCTTCAGTTCCCGTTTCTTCGCCACTGTTTCCGGGTAAAAGAATCCGGTGATCATAAAAAACACAGGCACTGCAAAACGGCACAGGATCAGGAATTCATCTCCCCCCTGTATTTCCAGAGGCTTGTGGATCTCAACCACTGCAATAGCAGCCAGGCATTTCAAAATATCAATACACGTCCAACGTCTTTTTTTCATTTCCTCGTAACTCCAATAACTGCTGTTCCGGGCAAATACGGACAGCAAAAGGACCAACCATCTGATTTCAGAAAGTCAGCCCTTTTATTACTTTATATACACTCCACGCGGTTTCCACACGCTGCTGCGGCATTTTCAGATTCCTGTTATATGAGGATTCTGAACTGCCTGTCACATAAATCAGAATGTAAATTTATCTGCGAAGTAAGCATCCAGCTCATCAATCTTAATACGAACCTGCTCCATGGAATCACGGTCACGGACAGTTACCATTCCGTCAGTTTCGGAATCGAAATCGTAGGTTACGCAGAACGGAGTACCGATCTCGTCCTGTCTTCTGTAACGTTTACCGATGTTTCCACGATCATCAAATTCGCAGTTGTATTTCTTTGATAACTGAGCGTAGATTTTCTCAGCGCCCTCGTTCAGCTTCTTGGAAAGCGGAAGCACACCGATCTTAACCGGTGCAAGTGCCGGATGGAAGTGAAGGACTGTACGAACGTCGTTCTTCTCTGCATCCAGAACCTCCTCATCATATGCACTGCAAAGGAATGCAAGAACCACACGGTCAGCACCAAGTGACGGCTCGATTACATATGGGATATATTTCTGCTTCTTCTCATCATCGAAGTAAGTAAGATCCTGTCCGGATACATTCTGGTGCTGGGTAAGGTCGTAGTCTGTTCTATCTGCGATTCCCCAAAGCTCGCCCCATCCAAACGGGAAAAGGAACTCAACGTCTGTAGTAGCCTTGCTGTAGAAGCTCAGCTCTTCCTTGTCATGGTCACGGTAACGTACTTCCTCATCCTTCAGTCCAAGAGAATGCAGCCAGTTCAGGCAGAAGCTCTTCCAGTATGCAAACCACTCAAGGTCTGTGTCCGGCTCGCAGAAGAACTCAAGCTCCATCTGCTCGAACTCACGGGTACGGAATGTGAAGTTACCAGGTGTGATCTCGTTACGGAAGGATTTACCGATCTGACCGATACCAAATGGAATCTTCTTACGGGATGTTCTCTGTACGTTCTTGAAGTTTACAAAAATACCCTGTGCTGTCTCAGGTCTTAAATATACAGTATTCTTAGCATCCTCAGTTACGCCCTGGAAGGTCTTGAACATCAGGTTGAACTGACGGATATCTGTGAAATTGTGTTTGCCACAGGAAGGACATGGAACATTATGCTCTTCGATGAAATTCTTCATCTCTTCCTGAGACCATCCGTCTACAGAGCTCTCAAGCTCAATGCCGTGCTCCTGGCTGTAGTCCTCGATGATCTTGTCTGCGCGGAAACGCTCATGGCACTCTTTACAATCCATAAGCGGATCAGAGAAGCTTCCCAGATGTCCGGATGCGACCCAGGTCTGCGGGTTCATCAGGATGGCACAGTCAACACCTACGTTGTACGGAGACTCCTGAATGAATTTCTGCCACCATGCGCGCTTTACGTTATTCTTAAGCTCTACGCCAAGGTTGCCGTAATCCCATGTATTCGCAAGACCTCCATAGATCTCAGAACCCGGGTAAACAAATCCTCTTGCTTTTGCCAGAGCAATAATCTTGTCCATTGTTTTTTCCATGATATCTCTCCTCATTGTTTGATAGATGATTTTCTAATATTATACTCGCAACTTTTCTTTTTGTAAAGTTATACCGCGTACTCAATTCCGTACATTCTGCCGCAAAAACACAATTTCCGCACTTTTGAACAGCAAATCATGTGCTGCTATCGAAGTATAGAGCAAAGCACGTTAATCAGCTTTCCTGTTATGTGCAACATCCAATCCACTTACATCATAACTTCTAATATCTGCAAACTCTTAAATTTCTTATCCGTATTCCCTGCCACATAAGGCTGAATATGCCGTTCCAGCTCCCACAGCACCTCATCGGTCACTGTAAAGCTGTATAGCTTCGTCATGGGCGAGCTTACAATGTACTGCATGGTATAAAGTGCTGCCGGGGAAATCCGGCGGGCGGTTCTGGCTTCTCCGGGGCTTGCTTTCTTCAGGCAGTCCCCATCCAGGATCCCATGTGCCTCCTGGGAAAAGAACAGATTCTCTTTTCCGGCGATCTCCTCCCCACAGTTCACACACCGGAAAAGCTCTGGCATCAGCCCCTGCTCCGTCATAGTTCGCAGCTCAAAAATGCACCTTACCAGCCGGTCATCAATTTCCGGATTCAGGAGAGCCTTCACAGTGAGATAAAGAAGATTCATCATATTCTTCTCATCTGTGCCCTCTCTTCCGAAATAATCTGCCAACTCCAGAAAGTAATAGCCATAATAAACTCCCGGCTGTCTGGCGGCCAGCTCCACAAAATGATGGGTCACGGTCACCTGGTTCAGATTGTAGCTGCTGCGCCCTTCATACAGGGTGAAATTCCCGAACACAAAAGGATTGGCAGCTGCCATAAACGGACTGTTCTGCCGTCTGGCGCCCTTGGCGAAAGCGGAAATCTTCCCCCTCTCCCTGGTAAGAAGCACGATCCGCTTGTCATACTCTCCCACAGGCTGCGCAGAAAGTACAATTCCCTGTACCGTGATCAGATCACTCATTTTCAGATTTCCTTCTTATCATATCCAAAGTTTTTGATCATAAAATCACTGTCACGCCAGTCTTTTTTCACCTTTACCCAAAGCTTCAGGTTTACCTTGGAGTCCAGCATACGTTCCAGCTCAAATCTGGCGTTGCTGCCGATCTTCTTCAGCATGGCGCCGCCTTTTCCAATGATAATGCCCTTGTGGGAATCCCTCTCGCAAATAATGGTCGCCTCAATATCCACCATAGGATTTTTGCCAGGACGCTCCTTCATTTTGTCAATTGCCACTGCGATTCCATGTGGGATTTCCGCATCCAGTGCGTGAAGCGCCTTCTCACGGATCACCTCTGCCACGATCTGGCGCTGAGGCTGGTCCGTTACAGTATCCTCATCATAGAACATGGGTCCATAAGGAAGATATTTCAAAATACTGTCAATAATATCCTCTGTATTCTGTCCGCGGAGTGCAGAGCAAGGGATAATCTCGGCAAAATCACAGATCTTGCGGTACGTATCGATTGCCGGAAGGATTTCCTCTTTTTTCACTGTATCGATCTTATTAATGATCAAAATGACCGGCACGCCAACGCCCTGGAGCTGCTCTGCAATGTGGCGCTCACCGGCTCCGATAAAGGTAGACGGCTCAACCAGCCACATAATTGCGTCCACCTCTTTCAGGGTACGCTCTGCAACGGCTACCATATACTCTCCAAGCTTATTTTTCGCCTTATGGATACCAGGCGTATCCAGGAAAACGATCTGTCCCTTCTCACAGGTATAGACCGTCTGGATGCGGTTTCTGGTGGTCTGGGGCTTCTTGGATGTGATCGCGATCTTCTGGCCGATCAGATGGTTCATCAGGGTAGATTTCCCAACGTTTGGGCGGCCAATAATTGCAACAAATCCGGATTTAAAATCTGGTGTCATTAAAATATATCCTCATCTTTCTTAACTTTTATCAACAGCTTACCAGCGGCTTGGTCTCCATAAATACATCCTTCGCCTTCTCGATAGCACTCTCACTTCCAACTACACAAAGCTGGTCATCAGAAAGAACTGCCTGGATCAGCGGAGCAAGTGCATGAATATCCTCAACAGTAGCATTCAGGATCTGGTCACGCTCCTTCTGCAGCATTTCCACAGTGAGACCGCGGAAATAAGCCATTCTGCCAAGTGCCCCCTGTGTCTGTGGTGTTCTTGGAACATCCTTTCCACTGATGGTTCCGATAATATATTTCGTCATCTCACGCTCATCCGCTGCGAAGGTGCGCACATATTCCGGCACGCCCTCATATACCTCAAGGGTGCGGCGAAGATGGGGATCTCTGTAGGATACAAAGAAGCTCTCTCCACTTCTCTTAAATCCGCTCATACAGCCATATGCGCCGCCCTTTACGCGAAGATTGATCCACAGATAATCATAGCTTAAAGCCACCTTAAGGATTTCCAGCGCTCCTGTATATGTGAATCCCTTTTTCACAAAGTTGCCTGTTCTTGCCACATACTGAACCTGTCCTGAGGTCTTGAATCCCTCGTTCTTTTTCTCGCAGGTAATGGCAACCTCCGGAACCTGACAGCTGCTCTCCTTCAGGCTCTTCTTCAGAGAGCCACTTAAAGCCTTCAGCTGTTCCACAGACTCTCTCTCACCTGTGTAGCTTACCATAAAAGAATCCCGGCGAATGATTTCCGCCATAGCATTCTCAAGTCCTGCCACGATTTCGGCTTTTTTGTCCTGGAAATTCTTCTCCAGATCCTCTATAAATTTATAATAGCCAACACCAGCCATCTCATCCTGGAATCTCGCCATCGGAGAACCATAGGAAGCGCCGCGAAGCACTGCTGTCTGATGTCCTGAGCCTATCAGGGAAGCCTGTCCCCTGGACTTGATCTCTGCAATAATTTCATAGAGACGCTTGGTATCTGTGATCTTAGAAGTATTCAGAATCTCTTCCATCATCTGGAAAAGGAAATCCATCTGAGGATAAAGTGCCTTTCCGCGAATGGTAAACATAGCACGGAATGCTTCCGGATCATCTGCCTTATCAAAAACATCCACACCACACTGAATACCGCCTGTTCTGGCATTAGTCTCGTTAAACAGCTGACCGTATGTGTAATTCTCTGTATCCACATAACCAAGAACAGATTTCAAAAGTCCCAGATAATGGACTTTCTCTACAGCCATATCCTTGATCTCAAACATAACGTTCACATAACCGATTCCGTTGGTGCACACATCCTGATACAGGAACAGACTGTTATCTACCTGAAGCTCTTCATTGGAAAAACCGTTAACCTCTTTACGGATATCAGAGCGTTTCAGCATCGGAATACACTGAAGATCCTCCGGTCTCTCCTCTGATTCCTGGTAAGCTTCAAGAGCTTTGGTCTTCCCGACCATTTCCTCCAGCTGCCCATCGGAAAGACTGCTTCTGTAAGCCTCCAGCTTGTCCGCCAGTTCCTTCTCGCGCTGAGCGGCAAGCCCACGCTTCGGCACAAGTGTAAGGATCAGACCATGTGTATTATCAAGAAGCCATTTCTGGATCAGTTTCTCGAAATAGCCCTCATTTACAGCCTCCTTTAATCTGTCATAAATAGACAAAAGCTGTACCTGGGAAAAAGCATTCTCGTCATCATAGAGCCAGCTTCCCATAATATCCAGTCCATACATCAGCCCCTTGGGGAACTGTCCGAAATCGGCCTCCCGATAGCGGAACTCCATATAATTAATACCCGCAAGAATAGCCTTTTTGTCAATTCCATTTCGCACAATATCCTGAAGGCAATTACGGATAACAGAAACAAATTTCTCCTTCTGGGATGTCTTCGCACCTTTCGCCACAATAGAGAAGAACGGCTGCAGAACACCGTCACTATAATCGCCATAAATTTCCTTACCGATGCCGGCATCCAGAAGAGCCTGCTTCAGTGGTGCTCCGGGTGCGCTGAGAAGCGCATAATCCAGCACATCAAAAGCCACGCCAAGGGTGCTGTCCATAGCATTTCCCACAACCATATTGTAAGAAAGATACGTATTATCCTCTTCCTCCTCACTTTCAGAAACCGGATACTCGATCTGCAGCTCCTTCACCTGGGAAAAGGCAGCCTGCTCTTTAATCGCAGAATCCACATCCAGCGCATCAAAGGCAGACAGATATTTCTCATCAATAAAACGAAGCTTCTCCTCCATATCCATATTTCCATAGAGGTAAATATAGCTGTTAGAGGGATGATAATAGGTGCGGTGGAAATCCAGGAACTCCTCATAAGAAAGCTCCGGAATATTCTCAGGATTACCGCCGGATTCCACGCCATAGGTATTATCCGGGAAAAGATTATTCATGATCTCTCTGTCCAACACCTCGTCAGGGGAAGAAAATGCCCCCTTCATCTCATTATATACAACACCATTATAGGTAAGAGGACCTTCCTTCTGCTCCAGATGGTAATTCCAGCCCTCCTGGCGGAAAATCTCCTCCTTCTGGTAAATGTTCGGGTAAAAAACCGCATCCAAATAAACGTGCATCAGATTCTGGAAATCCTGGTCATTACAGCTGGCTACCGGATAACAGGTCTTATCCGGGTAGGTCATGGCATTCAGGAAGGTATTCAGTGAGCCTTTTACCAGCTCTACGAAAGGATCCTTCAGCGGAAATTCACGGGATCCGCACAAAACACTGTGCTCCAGAATGTGGGGAACACCAGTGCTGTTCTTCGGTGTGGTACGAAAGGCAATGGAAAATACCTTATTCTCATCATCATTCTCGATCAGAACCAGTCTGGCTCCTGTTTTCTTATGGAGAACCAGATATCCGGTGGAATGGATATCGGTCAATTTCTCCTGTTTCACAATCTCATATGCAGGAATATTCTCTTTTTTCATTTTTTCCTCCAAATAGTGCCCAATCAGTTTGTTTAAACAGCCGATATTGGGATGTATTTAATTCATTTCTTCAATTATGCCGAATTACACTGCACTTAAAAGCTTTATACAATGCAGCTGATAATTCTGGAGCATCTTCATCAGTTACAACAGGCGGTCTCTTAGAGCGTGTTTGAAAAATCATTCCCGCAATCTGCACGCCCCACTTTGCGGGAGATTTCACCCGAATTCGGTTGCCGTAGCCCGCTATGGCGCCCTCATCCGAGCGAAATCTCCCACAAACTGTGACGCACATCTTGCAGAAAGCCTTTTTCAAACACGCTCTAGCCTCTTCAACTTCTTGCATTAGTATAACACACAAAAAAGTATCTTACTACAACAAAATTCTTTTAAAAAGAACCGCCCCTGCGGGCGAATCTGGTAGGATTCTTCCTGCAGGGGCGGTTCTGATTATTTAATTGTGATTTGTTAATCCCGTTCTTTTTTGCGGCGTCTTCTGGTTGTTTCTTCGATTGCGAGAGCTGCAACAAAGAGCAATGCCATATAGAAGCCGATTGGTGTGTCATCACCTGTCTTAACACCTGTGGAGGTGCCTGGGGTTGGTGTAGGAGTTATTGTCTCCTCAGGAGTTACAGTAGGTGTTGCTTCCGGCTGTTCCTGGTTGATGATGGTTACCTCTGCATTGAGATTATTTTCATCAAACAGTACATTTCCATTTTCAACAGTTACTGCGTATCTGAATCCGTCTGTACCATCTACCAGATTTCCTTCTGCATCTGTCTCTGCAACATAGAGCGTAAAGGATTCATCCGGTATTACAACTGCCTGTGTACTCTCAGATACTGTCGAGCCGCCTGCAAGATCAAGTGTCAGGATGTTCTTCTCCGTTCTTGTGGAAAGAGTTGTGCACTCTTTGTCATCAAAGATACCTGCATAGAAAATCTCATCACTTTCCAGGGCATTTCCATCTGCACCAAGAAGCTTCTTGGTTACATTCAGAGTCGCGATCTTGTAGAATCCATCCGGCCATTCGCTGAACTGGTTCTCAAATGTGATGCTGCTCTTTGCGCCATCCTCAGTTACAGTGATTGCCTGTCCCTGTGGATAAACCGGAACATAAACCTTTTCATCCGGCGTCATGCCTGAATCAATTGCTTTTCCGGTTACATCCGTCTCACTTACATAGTAGGTTCTTCCAAGATCCAGATTGGTAAAGGTAACTGTGGAAGAAGCTGCATTCTTAAACTCAAGTGCTTTTACATCAGAAGCAGGAATTGTGCATTCTGCATCTGCGAAAAGTGCTGCGTAGAAGGTCATGTCCTTAGCGCCTGCAAGTGCATCGTTCAGCTTCAGTTCCTTGGTGATCTCAATTGCAGCGGTCTTGCTCCTTGTCATGGCATCCTTCATCTCAACTGCATTTTTGGTGTCATCTGCATCAACAGTGAAGGTGATCGGCTCTGCGATCTCATATCCTGATGGTGCTTCTGCCTCAACCAGTTTGTAGGTCTTGCCAAGAACAAGTTTCGCTGTGATCACATGTGGTGTACCATCTGAGGTCCACTCTTCCACAACCTTATCCTGGTCATCTACTACCTGAAGTTTTGCTCCTGCAAGAGCTTTCAGGGTGGTGTCGTCTACCTTGGAAATGGTAACCTTGGTAGTATCGTTGATAAATTTCATAGCTGTCTCGGTGTAATCTTCTCCATTTACCTTGGTGGTAAGCTTCAGAGTTCCGTCACGGTTGTCTTCTACATTTACAGTTACTGTATAAACAGTCTTGTCGTATACGTAGGTGTCTGCCTCTGATGGGAGCTTTTCGTTTACGGTGTAGGTAAAGGTCTTACCAGCATCTTTCTCTGTATAGGAAAGCTTGCTGAAGCTGATCGCACCTTTTTCGTCGTTCTTAACTGTCTCAATTACCTTGCCATCTGCATCTTTCAGTTCGAATTCGAAGGTTCCAAGCTGTTCAGCTTCTACCTTCATGGACTTCTGGGCTTTCAGTTCAAGGTCAGCGGAAGCACTGTAGGTATTCGTGAAGGTAACTGCTCCAGTGAGATCTTCACTCTTTACAGGTTCGCCGTTCTTTGTAACAGAAGTAACTTTCGCTGTTAACTTGCCTGCATTGTCGTCTGTTACGTCTACTTTTACAACGTATTTGCTTTCATCATACTGATATGCCGGTTTCTCATCTTTTACTTCAGTGATCTGGTAATAATGGGTTCCGGATTGCTTGTATGTGATGATTGGGAATGTGATGGCACCGCCGTCAGCATTCTTCACAGTTTCGCTGTAACCATTTTCTACTGCCTTTCCATCTGCATCCATTTCTGTTGCCTGGAAGCTGAACTGCTCTGCTTCCAGTGTCTGGCCTTCCAGAGTCTTGGTTGCACCAAGAGCAATCTGACCAGATGTGGTGTAGGTGTTGGTAAATTCCATACCTGTTACAGTGGCATCCTCGGAAGTTGCCTCGGAGGAATGGATGACTGGGGTTACGGTTAAAGTACCGTTGCCTGCATCTGTTACGGTTGCGTTGATGGTGTAGATGGTGTCGTCGTAGGTGTAACCTGCTGCGTCACCTTTCACCTCATTTACGGTGTACTGGTATTCGCCGGTATCATCTACTTTCTTATCTGTGTTGTCTTTTACAAGGCTGTACTTGATTTCGTCAAAGGTTACGTTTCCGTCAGCATCGTTGGTCTTGGTCTGAAGAACAGTGCCATCTTTGTCGCGAAGTTCGAATGTAAACTGACCTTCTGTAAGTGGTGTCTCTGTGGTTGTCAGAGTCTTCTTAGCTGTCAGGTTCAGACTTCCGGATGCGGAGTAGGTGTTCTTCATCTCAACTTTGTTGTCGATGTCATTCTCACTTACAGTAAACTCAACAGGATCTGCCAGGGTATAACCAGCTGGAGCGGATTTCTCGACTAACTTGTAGGTTTCGCCGAGGATCAGTTTGCCAGTGATTACGCGTGGGTTGTCCTTAGTTGAAGTTGTCCAACTATCGATTACCACGCCGTCCTTGTCCTGGATTTCGAGTACTACGCCTGAAAGCTGATTGCCAAGGGCGTCTACTTTGGTGATGGTTACCTTGGTGGTGTCATCTTCTACCAGGTATACCTTGTTACCATCTGTATCTGTTGTAGTTTTTGCATTGGTTTCAATAGTTCCATCTTTTTTAACAGTAAACTCAATATCTGTTGCATACTTATAACCAGCAGGAGCTACTGTTTCTCTAAGAATATAGCTCTTTCCAGCTTCAAGTTTAGGACCAAAGTCGTGAGTTTTACCTTTTTCAGAAACCCACTCATCTACAGTCTTACCTGTTTCCTTATCAATTACTACAAGATGAGCACCTTCTACCTCTTTACCACTTCCAAGTTCTACTTTGTTGACATTGAAATGAAGTTTAGCATCTACCAGAGTCAGTTTATTGCCAACTATTGTTTCGTTGTCCACTGTAATAGTTCCATCAGCTTCTACTTTAAAGGTAATTGGATCTGCTGCAACATAACCTGTCGGAACGTTGATTTCCTCCAGTATATAAGTGTTTCCTGCAATCAGCTTCCCAATAATATCATAACTGGTTTCATCTGTCTTCCAGCTTGCTACTGCATTTCCATTACTATCTTTTACAGTAATCTGAAGTTGCGCATCTTTAACTGGGTTGCCTTTGTCATCGACTTTATCAACAATTACTGTGGTCGGTGTATTGATTACATCATAATCGCCAATTCCTTTTGTAGTGATATATCCGTCTACTTTATCCTCTGTTATGGTGTATTCAATTTCCTTTCCTTTTTCGTATTTCGGCTGATCTGCAAATTTCCATTTCCAATCGTCTGCCTTTGATACGGTCTTGGAAGCAACCAATTTGCCATTTGCATAAAGGTTAATGGTAATAGTTTCTGGTCTGATGTCTGCATTGCCATTGTCATTCCAGGTCTTGGTTCCTTCGATATCTACAGTTCCCGGTTTATGGGTATTTGTGATGTTGTTCTTGTTACTTGCATCGTAGGAAGTCTCATAATCTTTTACCGGGGTTTCTGCCACACGGTACGTGATCTTCTGCTGGTTCTCATACTCCGGAAGGTTTCCGAAGCTGTAGCTCCAGATATCACCGGCTGTATTTGTCCAGGTTGCCTCTTTCTCTACCGGCTCTTCTTTTCCGTTTCCGACAGTCCTGTAGAGCTTCAGCTCCACTTTCTCAGGTCTCAGACCGTCCTGGTTGCTGTTGTCATCCCAGGTCTTGGTTCCGCTGATTTCTATTGTTCTTTTTTCTTCCTCATTAGTAATAGAAACTGCCTGTTCTTTCTTACCTTCTGACAAAACAACATCCGTTTTCTGATAAGTTACAGTATAGTTGATACCATTAACATTCGCCTTGCCATCCTTATCTAATGTAAGAATATTACCCTGTGCATCGGTTTCGAATACATAATATATAGTTTCATTTTCTTCACCAAGCGGAAGATTGTTAAATACGACTGATTCAGTTGTTCCAGTTGTAGTACCTGTCAAAGTCAAACTCTTGACTGGTGAATAACGAACAAACTTATTATTCTCATTCCTTGTAAATACTGCGAAATAAAATGTTCTTTCTGTATTCTCAGATTTAAAGGTTTTATTAACTGTAATTTTTCCAGATTCTGGTGTTTTAACCCATACACCAACCTTTGCTGGCTCTGCGATCAAAATACCAGAGGTTTTTCCTTCATCTGTATAACTATAAGCAAAACTATTCCATGCAATATTACTTTCCCCAGTATTTTCTACATATTCCGGAACTTTACCATTAAACTGGATTGTAACAGTCTTTCCTGCTGGAAGTTTGAAATCTGCTGGGAACTGGAAGCGAATCAGTCGATCTCCAGCCTGATATTCATTATGCCATTCTACTGTATCGTTATCCTTTTCAGTAGACCATTCTCCAGCACCATCTCCAATTGTTGTTGACGCATCACTTGAGAATTGTACCGTAACACCCTTAATAGTTGAGCCATCTGCACTTACTACAAGACCTCCATTGTAAGATACTTCAAAAGCACTTCCTCTTCCATAACCAGCAATTACACCAATATCTCCTACATATGGAAGGCGATCGATTACAACCATATTTGCAATTGTTGTAGTAGTTGCTTCATTCTTTACATTCAAGGTATATGTTACATCTTCTCCCTGCATGCCTTCCACATAGTTTTCTGGCATTGGACGGTCACCACTTCCGGTATCATCCTTCGGATCCTTCTTATGATTTGCATGTCTATTATATGCAATAGTCTTTACAGAAGATGTTGCTACACTGGAAAGTGTATAAGATGCGGAATCCTCATATTCCTTATCAAAATCATCCTCACCTGGAACAGTTCCTGGCTCTGTATATCCATGAACAGTCAATTTAGCATGGTTTGTATAGATACCATCCTTAGAATCATCGGTGGATCTTATACTGGTGGCATATTTAATTTCAAGATATTCGCCAGGCTCCAGCTTAAACTCGCTATTCTTTGCCGTGTCAAAATTCCAAGCAATTGTTCCCACTTCAGTGTCTATAGTTGGTTCAACAAATGGAATTTCACGACGTAATGTTCCATCACTTTTACTATAGACTATCATAGTATTTTTATATTCACCATTTTTAGATTTCTGATACTGATATCCGCTAGGTAACGTATCCAGAATAGAATAATTAGTGAGTGCCGCACCTCCGTTTCCATACGTATCATTATTAATTACAAGTTTCCATACAATCTTACTTCCAGCAGTTCCACCAATAGTGGTCAACTGACCATTATAATCTTCTCCTCCTGCATAACATCCTTCAGCAGCCTTTTCGAAAGAAATATGTGTAGTATCTTCTTCTATTGTGAAGTTATCACTGTCACTTGTTTCTGTTCCTACTTTTCCTTCTGAATTAATAAATGGTTTCGTTGCCTTTAAAGTAGCTGTATTTTTGAAAGTTTCAAGGACAAGGGAATCTTTAGAATCCTTCAGTTTCTTATATATTTCTTCGGCTTTTTCTCTTGTCAGTCTCGCCTTATAAAAGATTATTAAACTAATTTTTTCATCGTTATTTCCCTGAACTGCTTTCGAAAACTTAGTTGTTATAGTATTTCCAGAAACACTTACCGAAACTTTTCCCCAGCTGTTTTCTGATTCCCAGGTGTATTTGTTTTTATCTGTTCCAACTTTCACAAGAACATCTTTTGTCTCATCATATTTCGTCCATTCCAGTCCTTCTGGCAAAGTATCTGTAACTACAAAATCATCCGAAACTTGGCTTCCACTTTTTTCTGAAAGATTTTTTACAACTACAGCATAAGGTATTATAAGTTTATTCTGCAAATCCTCTACACTGCTATAATCATCTGGATTTAAAGAAATAGACTTATTCAAATTATCTGGTTCAAAAGAATTTCCCTCGCCCAGACTTCCGCCTGCATATTTAAACACATCCAGTTTTCCATCTGCGCTCCCATATTCCACAGAAGTCACAGGCTCACGTCCATTAATTGAAACCTGATTATACGAATCTTTAAAATTATCTTTCAGTTTCAATTTGTAAGACAAAACCAGTTTTCCCTTCGGTTCAATGCAGAAGCCATCTATTTTTTTAATCACATCCGCATTCTTTTGCGAATTTTTATTAGATGTAATCAGGAAACTAAAATCTTTTACATCCCACTTATTTATAACCAATTCATCGCCTTTATTAATTCCTTTTACACCTTCGGCTTCTTCCACTGTTAAAATTAATTGATAATTATTATTTGCATCATCTACTTGATGCGTTGTATCACTGCTATTATCCTTATTTACCAGAGTGTCTTTTCCATATACTTCTGTGATATTACTCTCTCCAGTATTGGTAATGGTAATTTTATAAGTAAGAACATCCCCTCTTGAAACAATTCCTGGATTAGGCAAAGGATTTCCATCTTTATCATATACTACTTTTGTTTCCGTAATGTCCCCTTGACTTGGTTCTACTACAACCTCAGAATCTGATTTATGATTTTCATCGATTTCTGCTGTATTTTTAACTTTAACAAAGCCAGTCTCTACTTTCGGCATCGTCGCCCAAACATTAACGGATGCAGATTCACCAGCATTAAAAGTTCCAACGGCCTTAAATATAACTTTTGTAATTTTCCCGTTTTCGTCTTTTTCATAAACTCTTTCAATAGTGACATCGTTAGGTTTATTTTCCACGAATTTATCACTCTGTTTATTTTCTTCAATGGTAATTCCATTTGGAATATCCCAAAATGCCAATGGCTCATTTTCTGTTAATACAGATGAACTAATTCCAGTATTTTTTACTGTAATTGTATATTTTACAAGATCTTCGGAATCAGCCAAAGTTCTGTCAGCTGTTTTGGTAATATCAAAATTGCGGGAATTCTTATGTACGGTTACTTCACCCTTTACAACATGCTCCCCTTTAATCACCTGTGCAACATTTTTGAAACTCTCTTCTGTTGAATTACTTTTCAGCTTAACTGGAACTTTGATGGTAACACTTCCGCCAGGTTGTATATCCGCCAAAGTGCCTGCAATTTCACCAGTAACTGAATCATAAGTGACCTCGCTAGTAAAGCTGCCACCCTCAATAGTTACCTTTGCAACCGTACCGTCCAGTTCCATTCCAGCAGGAAGCACATCTGAGAACTTCCAGCCACTAGCCGCTGCAGTTCCTGTATTTTTAATTGTGATGGTATACTCTTCTTTTCCATCTACAATTGGTTCGGCGGAAGCAGTTTTGGTTACTTCCATTTTTTCTTCATCTTTTTTCTGCTTTACGGTATTGGTTTTAGTTGCTTTATCATTATTGATTGTAATCTGGTTTGTAATTTCCTGGGTTTCGTTTTGAACAACTTTCATGAGTACATAGCCCAAAACTTCTTTTCCAGATGGTACACTTTCAAATTTCCAGGTTGCCTTATCTCCAGCTATTTCTGCTGTTGCTTTTATTGGGGAATCTGCTTTTGTCCAAATTCTCTTAGATGGAGTAAATGCATTTCCACCTACATTCCACTGACCATTAGTCGACAATGTATTAAGCTCATCTTCAGTAATAAACGCAAGACTTCTGGCAGGACTAACCTTAGTAAGATCATCTTCAATAACGATATCTGTATCAACGTCTCCGTTATTTGTTGCTTTTACCTGATATAAAATATAATCGCCATAAAGTACATAGCTATTATTTTGATTATAATCATTCCAGTGCCCTGTCTTAGCTGTTTCAACATGCAAAATTGATTTATTATTGCCATAGTCATCCCGAAAATCAATCTCACCAGGTTTCTTAACGAGAACAGTTGCTTCCGCTTTATCAGCAAGCTTAATATCTGCAGAATTATCAATAGGTGAAACTGTTGTTTCTAACTCGTTGTTCACTTCTCCATCTACATAATTTTCTGCAAACTTAATTTTATCTTTGCTTACTATTACTTTTCCAGTCCAGTCATCAAGCTGTTTTTTTGGATCCTCAGAACTAGAACTTTTTGTATATGTAATAGTATATCCCACAACCTTATTCGAATCATTTTCATCATAGATTGAATTTTTCATGTATCCATCCATATTCTCAAAGGAAATAGCGGCATCTGCATCAGCCGCATCAATATACATTCCTTCAGGAAAACGCATTGTATCTGTAATGCTAAAACCTTTCAGCCAAAGATTTCCCTCTTTAATCTCATCGTGATATTCATGCAGAGTAAACTTGAGATCATCTTTCATTACAAAACTTGTTGTAGTGCCAGTAGTTCCAATAGATACATTATCTGCTGTTTTTTTATGATGCCATTTCGGCTCTGCTTCACATTTCAATGAGGCATTCGCTTTGTTTTCTCCATCTACTGTAAAACTAGCATTAATATCATCTTTACTACTGCTTACGCCTTCTGGAAATTTCACTCTCATTTTTATCAACTGAGTAGATCCATTTTCAGTCAATCCTTCAACTTTGATTTTTTGATTGCCATCCGCATCAGTGCTCAAAGTGTATGTTATACCATTTGCAACATATATGTTATTTACAAAATCTGGAAATTTTGCATTCGTCTTTCCAAGATTAATTTCTACGTCAGAAGTAACAATATGATCATTGTTATTAGCCATTCCAATGGATGCAAACAAGTATCCTTCTTTACCAGATTTTATACTGTCAATAGATGCACTACCACTTTCCCCATTTTCCTTAAAAGACAAAGCAACACTAGTAATTACATTTGGATTTGAAGCGCGCGTAATTGTAGTCGTCACGCCACCCACAATTGAAAAACTATCCTGCGTAAAACCCATAGAGGTGATCTCGCCGTCTGCGTTTGTGTTTACGTATTCGGTTACAACTTCGGCCTGTCCATCATTGTCCAGGTGGACAACATCTTTATTTACGACGTCGCCATCAACGGTGCTTTCCTGAATCTGTTTGAAGCTCATATCTACTTTTACATTTCCGTTTTCAGGTTCAATTCTGCTTCCATCGGCGGTCAGGAAATATACATCGTAAAGTACGTACTCAGCTTCCGTATTCTCAGCGTCCAGTCCCAACTGGCTGCTCAGCTGGCTGTTGAATGCTGCTACTGCTGCATTGTAGCGGTCGGTGCCAGGTGCGATGTAGTCCGCTTTGATTTCTGCATCCTGTGGAAGGTTTGCATCTTCCGGAGCTGTTGCTGTAATCACTACACGACTGTCTTCATATCTGAAAGAAGTCTTCGGTGCTTCTGTCGGAGTCGGTGTCTCACTTGGGGACGCGCTGACTTCTGGTGTCGGAGTTGCAGTTGCCTCGGCAGCTGGTGTTGCTGTAGCTTCCGGTGCTGCAGGAGCTTCCGTCACTTCTGCTGCAGGTGCCGCTGTGGGCTCTGTTGCAGGTGTTTCTGTCGGAGCTGCTGCAGGCGCCTCTGTTGGCTGCTCTGCTGGCGCTTCTGTCGGCTGCTCGGCAGGTGCTTCCGTCGGCTGCTCTGCTGGCGCTTCTGTTGGCTGCTCAGCAGGTGCTTCCGTTGGCTCCTGAGCTTGTTCCGCAGCAGGAGTTTCCTGCACTTGCTGAGATTCTTCCTGTTTCTCAGCAACCGGTTCCGCTCCCTCCTCTGTTGCGTATGCTTCTGCTTCGCTTTCAGACGGAGTCGGTGTTGCCGTCGCGTCCTCAACGTAGGTATCGTCTGTTGCCAGAACAGTCAGACTGGACTGCTGGAATATCATAGATACCGCCAGAAGTATGGCAAAAAACGATTTCAGCCTTGAATTCTTTTTCATGTTACAACCTCCTTTTTAAGATCGGGTTTTCCTTTTTTCAGTGTGGTTTTGCAGGCAGAAGTAGCCCAAAATCCATTTTCATCATCATATCACACTGATTTTAAAGGAGCAATAATTTATGATTACCTGAAAAATCCCTGTTTTCTGCTGTTTCACTAAGAAACCCGGCACGAATCGGTCTTCATTTTCGTATTTTTACAGTGTGTACTTTAGTGTACTGTCGTTATTTTCGACTTTTCATTGAAAAAAGCACATAAATTCTTATTTTTTCTGCTTTCACAGGGCAAAAAAGCTACATGTTTACTCCATTTTCCCCTGTCTGAATTTCAGCATTTTGCACAATTTCACTCCCTGTTTTCTAAACTATATTCGCTCCAATTTTCGTATTTACTCATGGTGTATCTTGATGTACGTTCTTTTGTGTGGTATAATAAATGCCAGAAAACCAATGCACTTATACAATTGGCAAATAGGAATACGCACCATCTTCATTTTCAAATGATAAAGCATACAGGAGGACCCCCTATGTTTCTCAAAAAGACCCCCAAGGCAAAGGGAACTTACCTTGCCATTACCGAATCCTACTATGATAAAGAGAAGAAAGCCACTCGTCAGAAAACCATTATGGGGTTGGGATATCTGGAAGATTTAAAGAAGGATTACCCGGATCCCATCAGCCATTTCGAGAAGGTTGTGGCTGATATGAACCAGGAACGAGAAGCCAAAAAGAACTCTGTGGTATATGTTGACCTTACTACTGCTCTCTCACCAGGAGAACACTCTCTGAAAAATGTAGGCTACGGCATTCTGAAATACCTTTATAAGGAGCTTCAGCTGGACATTTTCTGGCGTACCAGGACCTGGAATCTATCTCTCCCCTATAATATAGAAGAGCTTTTCCGATATATGGTCATTTCCCGTGCGCTTTACCCAAATTGCACCTGGAATGAAGCTATTGAAAAAGGAATCTACTTCGAAGAATCCGGAAGCATCTCAGACGAAGACCTGGATTCTGCCTTTCATGTTATTGTGAAACTGCAAAAAGATCTGCAGAAGTGGATTTATGAGCATTCCGGCAGCATCCTTTCCAGAGATACTACTTCTGCTTTTTTGGATCACACCAGCTATAATTTTTCCATTCCGGGAAGCATGCCCTCTGACACGCAGCCCAATGCCAGACGTACAGATTCCACCCTTCACCTGGATCTTCTCACGGACAGAAATGGAATTCCCATTGCATATGACCTGTCTACCAGTGGTACTGTGTTGAACCAGTCTGTTTTTAATGCCGTAAAGCAATTAAAGAGAGAGAATCCAAGAACTCGTTTTTATAATACTGCACCTGTACGTCCGGAGGAGGAGCCCTTTATTTGCAATGGAGTTCTGGCAGACGGATATATTTATGGTCTGCCTGTACATACTGCGAATGCAGAATTTAAGGATTGGGTTCTGAAGGATGGTTATCAGGAAATGAAAATTCTGAATGAAAAGCATCAGACTATCCCGCTTCTTTATAAAGAGCGGATTTTTGAGGATAGGGAAAAACAATTTGTATATTACCATGAACTTCAGGCCAGACAGCAGCGCCTTGCCAGGGAGTCTTCCGGAAGGCGCACCGGACTGAAGCTGGACGGATATACTGCCATTGCTACTGATAATCTGGAGGCGGATAATCTTGCCCCTTATCGTCTTTTCAGCGGACTTCGTCATATGGAGAAAATTTTCCTTGATTCCAAAAGCCAGTATGACTCCTCTGCTACCTTTATCTGGACACCGGATAAGATCAATGCCCATTTTGTGATTGGGTTTGTGTCCTTTACTTTAATGCGTATGCTGCAGGCGAAGCTTGATTTCCAATTTTCCATGGAACAGATTGGGATTTCTTTGCAGCGGTATAATTGTGTGCAGATTGCAGGTAATATTTATCAGTTTACCTATTATGATGTGATTCTGGATGCATGTGAGAAGGCGCTGAAGCTGGAGCTGCATAATAAATACCGCAGCCAGCTCCAGATTCGGAGACTGCTGCGGTACTAAGGACTTTATATTTTTATATCTTTTTATACATGTCAGGCTTTTTCGCCTGGCATGTTATCTGTCTGCTCCCAGGCTTCCCTCTCCTGGAAAATGCAGTTCGTACATTTCCCGGGCGGCGCGGGTGACGATTCCAAGCTCTTCTTCCATCTTCAATGTCTGCGGAAGCACCACGGCAGTATCATAAATATCCGCTTTCAGCTTGTCCTTGGCACGCTCACTGCTCATTTTCATAATTCCAAACAGCGTGCTGTTATAAGCCTTATCAGACTCACTAAGCTCCATATACGTCTTCACCATATGGCAGCACTCCCTGTAAAGAAGCTCTTCATAATCCTTTCCCTTGGCGCAGATTTCCTGGAATTTCATTTTATTCAGCTGTTTCATGATCTCCTTACGTCCGCCGCGGACTCCCATAAAGCGCTTGCCGCTGTCTTTATTAAACTCCATCAGCATCCACAGTGCGATCAAACCGTCAGCCCGGGTATCACCGCCAAGCTCAGACGGATCCTGATAACGGATGTCCCAAAGCTCCTTGCGGATCTGATTCAGCTCCGGCTCCTCTCCTGCCTCAATTGACATATTCAAAAGTGCCAGACGTCTGGCCGGGTCCGATTCTCTGTAGTATTGTGTAATAGTCGGGGTATCCATAATATTCTCCTTTATACTTCTTCGTAGGTCAGCTCGGTCTCAGCCATATTAAGAGCTTCCTCGATTACTTTATCCATATCCATATAGCGGTACATGCCCAGTCGTCCGCCGAAGAGTACATTCTTCTCTTCTAATGCACGGCGCTCATACTTGTCAAAGAGCTCGTCATTCTTCGGATCATTAATGGGATAATATGGCTCTTTTCCCTTCTCCCATGCTGCCGGATATTCTCTTGTGATAACTGTCTTCGGCTGTGTCCCAAACTCGAAGTGCTTATGCTCTATAATACGGGTATAGGGCACCTCATAATCGGTATAGTTCACAACCGCATTTCCCTGATAGTTCCCCATATCAAGCACTTCTGTCTCAAAACGCAGGGAACGGTACTCCAGCTCACCATAGCAGTAATCATAAAATTCATCGATCATACCGGTAAAAAGGATCTTATCTGCCTGTGCAGTGAGCTCTTCTCTGTTTGCAAAGAAATCCGTCTTCAGGCAAACCTGGACACCCTCCAGAAGCTTCTTGATAATACGGGTATAGCCGCCCTTCGGAATACCCTGATAGGGATCCTTAAAATAGTTATTATCATAGGTATAACGAAGAGGAAGTCTCTTGATAATAAAGGACGGAAGGTCCTTACACTCTCTTCCCCACTGCTTGCGGGTATAGCCCTCTACCAGCTTCTCATACACATCCTGTCCCACCAGCGCCAGTGCCTGCTCTTCCAGGTTCTTCGGGTGTGTGATGTGCATGCGGCTGATCTGCTCCTGAATCTTCGCCTTCGCCTCTGCCGGAGTCCGAACTCCCCAGAGCTGGTGGAATGTATTCATATTAAACGGAAGATTATACAATTCATCCTTATACACAGCAATAGGTGAATTTACAAAGTGGTTAAACTCTGTAAACTGATTCACATAGTCCCAGATTTCCTTCTTAGAAGTATGGAAAATATGTGCGCCATACTTGTGGACCTGGATGCCTTCTACTTCCTCTGTGTAAATATTACCGCCGATATGATCACGCTTGTCGATCACCAGGCAGGTCTTGCCCTTCTTAGTAGCTTCGTGAGCAAATACAGCTCCAAAAAGTCCGGCTCCTACAATTAAATAATCATATTTTTTCATCTTGTGTTGCCCCTTTCTGTTATGGGAATGCAGATTTATTACGTCCATTTTCTGCCAGACACTGATATACAATGTCTTTCATTCCCGGATAAAGATGTTATTATTATAACAAATTTTCAGAAAAAAAGGTAGCCCTTTCCATATAAGGACTACCTTTTTTATAAAACTTTCTTAATGGTCGCATCGCAACCTATAACACGCATCACGATGCACAACGATCATGCAACTGCATTATTTCGCAGCAACTCTGTCAAACTCATCTGTGATTTCTTTGGATGGAGCCTTCGTCACAAGGCTGACGATCACGATCATCACCAGACTGAGCAGGAAACCAACTGCCAGGGAATAAAGTCCTGTATAGGTTCCCAGTGTCTGTCCTCCGACTAACGGAATATAGTCCCAGATAATAACAGTAAGTCCGCCAGTCACCATACCTGCAATGGCACCTGGAAGATTGGTTCTTCTCCAGAACAGGGACATTACCACGATCGGTCCAAATGCGGAACCAAGTCCTGCCCATGCATTGGAAACCAGTCCCATAATACTGCTGTCCGGATTCCATGCAATGACAAATGCGATCACTGCGATCACAATAACCGTGATGCGGCTTACTTTCAGAATTTCCTCTGTGTCGGCATCCTTCTTGATAAAGCTGTGATACAGATCCTCAGATACTGCAGAAGCAGTTACCAGAAGCTGGGAATCCGCTGTGGACATGATCGCTGCAAGGATTCCGCAGAGGAACAGTCCGCCGATAAAGGGAAGCGCAAGCTCTGAGGTAAACACCTTGCGGATCATCTCAATAAATACGCTCTCAGAAGAAGCGGCTCCGTTCTCCCCAAGAATAACAGGAAGCAGATAAGCTCTTCCGATCACAGCGATTGCAAATGCAGCTGTCAGGGAAAGAAGATCCCATACAATGGCAATCGCCCAGGATTTCTTCAGTTCCTTCTCGTTCTTAACTGCCATAAATCTTACCAGTACGTGAGGCATTCCACAGTATCCAAAGCCCCATGCCAGCTGGGAAAAGATCTCTATAAAAGTATATGGTCTGTCTCCATTCATAAACGGGTTCAGATAAGCACCTGCACCGCCGGTCACGCCGCTCTGGGAGATCAGGTCTGTAAGATTGCCTGGAAGCAGGAAATACGCCACCAGCGGAACTACAAGCAGTCCGATAAGCATCAGGGTTCCCTGTACAAAGTCTGTTACACAGACCGCCATAAAGCCGCCCATGAAGGTGTAGCAAAGAATAACTGCAGCTCCAATGGCAAGTGCTATGTGATAATCAAGTCCAAATACGGTATTGAACAGCTTACCGCCTGCTGCCAGCGCAGAAGCTGTATACACAAAGAATAAATGGCTCCTGGAAGACCCATCAGAAGCCATCCGCTCATATCAGAAGCCTGTGCAGAAAGGGCTGCCACCCATCCGTTCAGTCCTCGTCCTCCAAGGAAATAATCCTCTGAGCTGGAGGTCTTTTTCATGTAAACCGCGCCGATGACGATCATCATGGCAAGGTAAAACACAAAAGCAATCAGAATTATCACTGTTGTACCACTCAATTTTTTCTCCTCCTCTGTTATAAAATCTGCCGTCTCCAAATCATCCAGACAGCAAAATAACATATTTCATACTTTACCACAGAAGAGTATGAAAGTGCAAGTGATATTATATATTTTTTTGAAAGTATGCGTTTTATAAACACAGAATATGAAACTACTTATCCTTCCCTTTCAGATAAACATGCTTAATATACCACAAAGCCTTTTCTTCCCCTTTGTCATTGAGTATCCGAAGCAGCCCCTCTAACTCTTTTTTGGTCTGGGGATGTACAAACCACAGCTTCGGCTTGCTTTTCAGAAAATATTCCAGCGGCTTGTGATTGTCATATGCGTCCCCAAGATACGTCCTGGAGGCACTGATCCTGTCCATCACCATCTCTGCCACATATCTGCGGGGCATTTTCGCCCCCATGATCACATGCTCCGGATCATTTATGGAATAATCCACCCAATGCTCATAATGATGCTTATTGCGCCCTTTATGATGGAGCCAGGCGGTAGACACGCCAGTATCCTCACGTTCTGCGTTATTTGGACTTCTGTTTCCCTGATAATATTTGCAGCCCACCAGAAATTCCGATGGAGTATATTTGGAAAGGTCATGGAGAAGCCCCTGCTTGTAAAGTCCGATTCGGAAGCAATAGTGCATGACCATCAGCTTATGCTTTGTGATTGTTTTAAAGTGAAGCCATGGATGCATTGTCGCCGGACCTCCTTTCCTTATTCTCAGCTTCTGTCACAGTATTGTCTGAAGCTGCAGTTTTCTTCGCTTCTGCGCCTGGCAGTTTTTCATTCTTTTTTCCTTTGCCAGTATGCTTTCTTTCAGTCTCCGGTTTCTTCACCCCCTGAAGTACAACCACTGTACGCGGTCCCACCTCCACGGCTCTTTCATAGACCTGGCCATTTTCCCCATAAAATCCGTCACAGGTCAGATCTCCGGTATCCATCACTTTCTTCCACTCCATCCCCTCTGGCAGATTGGGAAGAGCAATATTCCTGGTTTCCCAGTGAAAATTATAGCCTGTATAAAGGAAATCATCCTCACTTCCGTCCGGCAGCTTTGCATATGCCCCGCACAGCATCACGCCGATCATGCGGCTGGTATTTTCCATGTTGCAGAACCATGCACGTTCCCCATGAAAAGACATATCCGGAAATCCCTTGCCCAGGTAATCTGCTTCTTTCATGCTCTCACTCATATGAAGGACAGGATGAGCCTTCCGAAGTGCAACTGCCTTTTTTACAAAGGCAAGCATGCTGGCATTTCTTCGCAGTCCCCGCCAGTCAATCCAGCCAATGGAATTGTCCTGGCAGTAAGCATTATTGTTTCCTTCCTGGGAATTGCCGATCTCATCACCGCCATAGATCATGGGCACTCCCTGGGAAAACAGCATCATGGCAAAAGCAGCACGCATCTGGCGCTCCCTCATCTGACGGATCCACTGCTTCCGGCTTGGTCCTTCAATGCCGCAATTCCAGGAATAATTATAGCTGCAGCCGTCGTTATTGCCTTCCCCATTTGCCTCATTGTGCTTATAATTGTAGGAAACAAGGTCATTTAAAGTAAAACCGTCCTGGCAGGTAATATAATTGATCACTCCATGGTCATCTGGATTATGACGGATGCGGTACTGCACAGCCGGAACCATATCCTCATCGCTTTTCAGGAATCTGCGCATATCCTGCAAAAATCCCAGATTATATTCCGCAAAGCATCGCTTTCCTGGTCTGCGATTCTTATAAAGAGCAGCCGTATCCATTCCTTCTGCCATGATCTTCGTTCCTGCAAGCAGGCCGTCCTTCATGATCAGGTCAAGAGGTGCCCCTTCTCCCAGAATATGAAAGCCGTCCACATGATAATTCTGTTTCCAGAATTGCACTGCACGAAGTGCCATTAAAGGATTAACCTCCGCCGGAAAATACATTTCCATGATACAGCCAATCCCTGCTTTGTGAAAAGCCCTGATCATGTCACAAAATTCCCTGTGGGGATCCCGGGTAGCGCAATAAGCACTCTTTGGCGCAAAATAAAGACCATTTCCATATCCCCAGTAATTTACCTCGTCTTTTTTCCCCTTCTGGGAAACAAGACCGTCTGGCTCCTTTGGCGGAACCACCTCCATAAATTCATAGGCCGGCATAAGCTCTACTGTATTAATGCCAAGCTCCTGCCAGTATGGGATCATCTGTACCAGACCGGAAAAAGTTCCCCGGAGACCTGTCGGCAGCTTAGCCTGCCTGGTGTATCCCCGGACATGTACTTTATAGAGGATCATATCTTCAAAGTCTGTTTCCGGTGCTTTCTCATCCCCCCAGTCATAACCATTTCCGGACCAGAAGCCGCAGCGCACCTTGTGGGGATCTTCCTCCCACTCTGCCCCAAAGTGCTCTCTTCCGCTGATCCTGCTGGCACAGGGATCCAGATAGATTTCCCCGTTTATCTTAAAATTGTACTCCAGATTGGTTACATTTAATTTTTTCATAAAGACAGAAAAAATCCGTCCTGTACGATATTTTTCATCCAGAAGGAGCTCATAAAAGGGCTCTCTTCCCCTCTTCCTGTAAAGGAGCAGGTAAACCTCGGAATCCTCTTCCGCTTCCACTGCAAAATTATATCCATCTGCCATCTGGGTTACCCCAAGTAAAAGAGGATAACCGTATGTCACAACCACGCTCTTATTTCCCGGTATTGGCACTTTATAAGCCCTCCTGTCTTTGTCTGCTGTCTCGTCTGTAGCCATTTTTGTACACAGAGCACGTTTCCCAAAGGGAATCTGCACAATGCAATCTTTCTCATGAAATAGAATCATCCGATGATATCTGTTTATCCCCAGAACCTGCCATACAGGACTCCCTATGGTCTAAAATTTCAGATCCAGCTCTACAGGACAATGGTCGGACCCCATTATCTCGCTGTGAATCTTCGCATCTTCCAGATTCTCTTTCAAGGACGGAGAGGTGATGAAATAGTCAATTCTCCATCCGGCATTCTTCTCTCTTGCCTTAAATCGGTAAGACCACCAGGAGTAGGCGCCCTCAAGCTCCGGATAAAAGTAACGAAATGTATCAATAAATCCAGCTTCCAGAGTTCTGGTAAAGCAGGCTCTCTCTTCATCTGTGAAGCCTGCGTTCATTCGGTTGGTCTTAGGGTTCTTCAGGTCAATTTCCTGATGTGCCACATTCATGTCTCCACAGCAGATCACAGGCTTTTTCTCCTGAAGCTTCAGAAGATAAGCCAGGAAATCTCTTTCCCATTCCATGCGGTATTCCAGTCTTCGAAGCTCGGACTGGGAGTTGGGCGTATATACGGTAACCAGATAAAAATCGTCCATCTCTGCAGTGATCACACGGCCTTCTTTATCGTGTTCCTCTATTCCAAGTCCGTAAGTCACGGACAACGGCTCTTTTTTCGTAAAAACAGCTGTTCCAGAATATCCCTTGCGGTTCGCGTAATTCCAATATTGATAATAACCTGGAAGCTCCAGCTTCACCTGGTTCTCCTGACATTTGGTCTCCTGAAGGCAGAAAATGTCTGCGTCCAGCTTCGCAAAGCTTTCTTCAAAGCCCTTGGTAATACAGGCACGGATTCCATTTACGTTCCATGATACAAGCTTCATGTTGTTCTCCAATCTGTAAAAATTTATATAATGCACAAAAATCCTTCTGTACATGATTTTGCCCATTTTTTCAAAGTTTCCAGTGAACTTCATTCACAAAAAACCTCTCATAGGATATTGCCTGTGAATATTCAATATATTCTAACACTTTCTTCATTATAACACAGATTTCCCTATTCACAAAACCCTATTTTTCTGGTACAATCTAAATATTGTCCGGGCATACCGTTACCAGTGAAAATGAAGCTAAAGAAGTCCCGGTGTTACCTTGTTTTACAGCATGAACATGCTTTTTCACAGGTAACATATAAATACAATTTTTTTATAAAGTGAGGTATTTTTAATGAGTGATTCAGATATGACAAATTCTTGCAGCAGCTGTGGAAGCAGCTCATCCTGCGGCGGTTCCGACTGTTCCACATGCGGTGGATGCAGCACTAACGCAAACCAGCACAGCACTATTACTCTTACCATGGAGGATGATACTGAGGTAGAATGCGCCATCCTTACCATTTTCCCCGTAGATGCAAAGGAATATATTGCGCTTCTTCCTCTTGACGAAGAGGGCCAGAATCATGACGGTGAAGTTTATCTGTATTCCTTCACCCGCACTACAGAGGGTGCTCCCATGCTTTCCAACATTGAGAGCGACGAAGAGTACAATAAGGCTGCTATCGCATTTGACACTGTTTTACAGAATGCACGAGAAGCAGAAGCTGCCGGAACACCTTTAGAGTAATCTCTCCGGTGGTCTTTAAAGAAATTTCCTGCGGGAGCATCAGAGTAATCTTCCCGGTGGTCTTTAAAGAGATTTCCTGCGGGAGCCTGTTTGAAAAAGGCTTTCTGCAAAATTTGAAAAAAACTTAAGCACAATAAAAGCAGGTATCTGTGATTGATAAATTCATCACATTTACCTGCTTTTGTATTTCCCATAAAACTGCGAAGGCACCGGACGGTTCCTTTCCCTTTTATAACGATCCTGCTGTCCTCACATATATGCGCTAACTGGTCCATGTACACTACTTCGTCGTACTTCCAAACCCGCCATTTCTCACATCTGTCACATCATCATCTACGGTAATCCCGTACTCAACGAAGATTCCCTGCATAAAGCCTGTATCTGCCTTCAATTCTACCACTTTATTCTCATTGGTATCATTTGTCAGCTTGGCAAAAATATGGCCTTCATTGTCAGAATAAAAATAATCGCTGTCAATAATCCCCACCGTATTATTCAGCTGCAGACGGAATTTGAATCCCAGGCCGCTTCTTGGATAGCATTTCAGCACCCATTCCTGATCCATCTCCACACAGATCCCGGTCGGAATCTTGATGGTCTCGCCTGGCTTGATGGTAAAATCAGCCGGGGAAAAGAAATCATAGCCTGCGCTTCCGGCAGTAGCCCGTCTTGGAAGACGGATTCCCTCATAAATCTTCTCTGCCTCGTCAGCAGACACGCCTTCAAAAGCATCCATCCAGTCTGCCACAAAGCGCTCTTTACTTACTTTATGAAATTTTGCAATTCTCTTCATGTTTCCTCCTGTTTGTCCCGTGCAGACGCCTTTTCCAAAGCTCCGGCTCTGCAGCGGATATAAAGAATGCCGGGCACATCTGTCCGGCATCCCCCAAGCTGTCACTGTGCTTTTCCTACACAGTGACCTTGCATTTTATTCTTATTTTGCCTCTGCCGGAACATCCTTGATGCTGAAGCTCATTCTTCCCATCTTGTCTTTTCCAAGGCATACAACAGTCACTTTATCCCCAAGTGTAAGAACATCCTCTACGCGGTTGATTCTCTCCTTGCAGATCTTGGAAATGTGAACCATTCCCTCTTTGCCAGGTGCGAACTCAACAAATGCGCCAAACTCCTTGATGCTTACAACCTGTCCGGTGAGGATCTGTCCCTGCTCGAAGTCAGAAGCAATGATTTCAACCATACGCTTTGCTTCCTGCATGTTCTTATCATCTACGCCGCAGATAGATACAGCACCCTCATCTGTGATATCGATCTTAACGCCTGTGCGCTCGATGATGGTGTTGATGGTCTTACCTCTCTGTCCAACAACATCACCGATCTTCTGAGGATCGATCTGGATCTGGATGATCTTCGGAGCATATTTTCCAACAGTTGTACGAGGTGCAGGGATACATTTCTCAATAACTTCGTTAAGGATGTACTCTCTTGCTTCCTTAGTACGTCTGATTGCTTCTTCTACGATCTGTCTTGTAAGACCGTGGATCTTAATATCCATCTGAATCGCTGTGATACCGTCATGAGTTCCGGCTACCTTGAAGTCCATGTCGCCAAAGAAGTCCTCAAGACCCTGGATATCAGTAAGAACGATATAATCATCATCTGTGTCACCTGTTACAAGACCACAGGAAATACCTGCAACCGGCTTCTTAATCGGTACACCGGCAGCCTCAAGAGACATGGTGGATGCACAGATACTTGCCTGGGAGGTAGATCCGTTTGACTCAAAGGTCTCGGATACAGTACGGATTGCATATGGGAATTCTTCTACGCTTGGAAGAACCGGTACAAGTGCTCTCTCAGCAAGTGCTCCATGACCGATCTCACGGCGTCCCGGTCCTCTGGATGGCTTTGTCTCACCTACAGAATAAGACGGGAAATTGTAGTGATGCATATATCTCTTGCTTGTCTCAAACTCGTCAAGTCCGTCAATTCTCTGTGCCTCTGCAAGAGGTGCCAGAGTAGTGATCGTACAAATCTGAGTCTGTCCACGGGTGAACATAGCAGAGCCATGTACTCTCGGGATGATGTCAACCTCTGCTGCCAGAGGACGGATCTGTGTGATTGCACGGCCGTCCGGACGTTTGTGATCTTTCAGGATCATCTTACGAACGGTCTTCTTCTGATACTGGTAAACAGCCTCACCAAGAACAGCAAGCCACTCCTCTTTCTCTGCGAAAGCTTCTTTCAGCTTGTCTGTGATCTCTGCAATATTGTTCTCTCTTGTCTGCTTGTCATCAGAGAATACGGCAACTTCCATTTCTTCCGGAGGAACGATCTCCTTGATGGCGTCAAACAGCTCCTGCGGAACTGCACAGGACTCATAGCTGTGTTTCTCTTTACCGCACTCAGCGATGATCTGATCGAAGAATCTGATGATCTCCTGGTTTACCTCATGTGCTTTATAAATAGCCTCGATCATCTGATCCTCCGGAACCTCGTTGGCACCGGCCTCGATCATGATAACTTTGTCTCTTGTGGAAGCTACTGTCAGCTGAAGATCAGAAATATCCTTCTGAGCCAGTGTAGGGTTCACAACATACTCTCCATTGATCAGGCCGATCTGTGTCGTTGCACATGGGCCATCAAATGGAATATCAGAAATACAGGTAGCAAGGGAAGAACCAAGCATAGCCGGGATCTCCGGGTTGCACTCCGGATCTACAGACATAACCATGTCTACCAGTGTTACGTCGTTTCTGTAATCCTTCGGGAACAAAGGACGCATAGGTCTGTCGATAACACGGGAGGTAAGGATTGCGTGCTCGCTTGCCTTTCCTTCTCTCTTATTGAAACCGCCCGGAATCTTTCCTACGGCGTACATTTTCTCTTCATATTCAACGCTTAATGGGAAAAAGTCGATTCCCTCTCTTGGCTCCTTGGATGCAGTTGCTGTAGCAAGTACAGTGGTATCACCATAATGCATAAGCGCTGCGCCATTGGCCTGTTTCGCAACACGTCCGATATCTACGGTAAGTGTTCTTCCAGCTAATTCCATGGAATAACTTTTGTACATGTCTTCTCTCCTTTTTCATATAAAATATTGATCTGAAGCCACCTTACACTTCTGCAGAAGCTGTAAAAACCAGTTCTGACCGACGTATATTGCAGCTCTCTTTGCCTCTGTCACAACAGAAGTCCGAAACGACTGAAAAATACATTTGATATTGCTGGGAACAGTTCTCTTCAAATGTTCTCTTCAAATGTCCTTTTCAGAAGTCTCGGAAATCTTTATCTGTCAGGTTGCCCTTACAGACAATAGTGCCTCTATTGTGACACTTATCACTATCCACAAAAGCTCCGGTAGAAAGCTTGTCAGTGAACAATCATAACTTTCCTCACATCTTAAAATAGGGCGGATGGATATCCGCCCCTTCCGCATACTAATTATTTTCTTAAACCTAATTTCTCAATCAGTGCACGGTATCTTTCGATGTCTGTTTTCTTTAAGTAAGCTAACAGTCCACGTCTCTGACCTACCATTTTCAGCAGACCACGTCTGGAATGATGATCCTTGTGGTTGTTCTGTAAATGCTCAGTAAGCTCCTGGATTCTTGCAGTAAGAACAGCTACCTGTACCTCTGGTGAACCAGTATCTCCCTCACATCTTGCATACTCTTTCATAATTGCTGTTTTCTTTTCTTTTGAAATCATCTTGATTTCCTCCTTATTATTCTTAATGGTCTCCCATGCAGGTATTCCTGTGGGGACGTAATCGCCGCATATTAAGAGACGGTCGGAGTGTCCAACCCCTGAATATGGGCTGTCTGATATGTGAACGCAGGAAGTAAACCTACTCACACCTTGCCTAGTATAGCATACCCGCCAGATTCTGTAAACTGTTTTTTTCGTTTTTCTTCCCGATATTATTTCTCAGTTTTTTCAAAAAATCTCCGGCCATCCTCTGCATCCGCCAGAAGTCTGCTCTTCAGCGCCTCAAGAGAGGGAAATTTCCGTTCCGGCCTCAAAAACTTTTTGAAATCCACCCGGCATTCCTCTCCGTAGAGATCTTCCTTACAGTCAAAAAGATAGGTTTCCACCCCTATAAAGCTCTCACCAACCGTAGGCTTACAGCCAATGTTGGTAATTCCGTGGTATATCTTATCCCCGAAATAAGAGCTTGTCACATACACACCGTTTGGCGGCAGGATCTTGGTCCTGGGAGGCACGAGATTGGTAGTGGGAAGCAGGACCTTATGTCCCATTCCCCTGCCATGCACCACCTGGCCTTCCACAAAGTAATCCCTTCCCATAAGGGAAGTAACTTTCTCCATATTTCCTTTTTTCAGTTCTTCTCTGATATAGGTACTGCTGATCTTCCTGTGTCCATCCATTTCTTTGGAAAGGATTTCCACATCAAAGCCATACTTTTCTCCAAATTCCATAAGAAGCCGGGGCGTACCTTTCCGCTCGAAGCCAAACCGGTTGTCCTCTCCCACTACTACGTAGGATGCCCCAAGATCTCCCATAAGAATCTCTTTTATAAAATTCTCAGCCTTCATATGCCGGATTCTGTCACTTAACTGGCATTCTACCAGCACATCCACGCCAAGCTTTTCAAGAAGGGAAGCGCGCTCCTGGCTGGTAAGGATCATGTTGCTGGAAGCATCAATGGCAAAAAGGACAGCCTGTTCTCCAAGTGTCTTCCGCTCCCTGATCTTCTCAACCAGCTTCCTGTGGCCACGGTGAATCCCGTCAAATTTTCCCATTGTTACTGCACAGTTGGCAAGTTTTGGAAACTCACCCTCTATCTTCAGGTATTCCATAATCTCTCCTGTCAAACCAGTTTATATCTGATTGGTAACTATTCAGCATCTGCCGAATCGTCACTTTATTATTCAGAACATTTTCACCGGATAATATTTCTTCTTCCCCGCATCCCACTGAAAAATACCTGTAAAAGTTCCGTCACTGGCGTACATGCGCACCCAGCCCTCTTTGTGCTGGGGACTCACCAGATTGTCGGACAGCGGATTTCCATTTGCCAGAAGTCTGTCCCCGTAAGAATTCGCATAAAGAGCGGGATAATCAGCCAGAACCTTCTCCACCGGATCGATCATATCCCGGACGGTTCCATCTGCCACAGCAGCTTCCACCTGGGCAAGCGTATGGCTCTCAGAGAGAGAATACCGGCCTACCCTTGATCGGAGCAGTTCTTCCATACAGCCGCCACAGCCAAGCTTCTCGCCAATATCATGGCACAAGGTACGGATATAGGTTCCCTTACTGCAGGTCACTCTTATTTTCACCAGCGGAAGATGAAATTCCAGAGGCTCAATCTCGTAGAAGCACACCGGCCGGGCTTTTCGCTCAACTGTTTTGCCCTCTCTTGCCAGCTCGTAAAGTTTCTTTCCATTTACCTTCAGAGCAGAATACATAGGCGGAATCTGAAGCTGCTCTCCTACAAAGCTTTTCAGTACCTTTCGCACCTCATCCTCAGTCACATTCACCGGCTTCTCTTCCAGAACTGTTCCAGACATATCCTGGGTATCCGTGTCGATTCCCAGATGTAACACTGCCTCATACGTTTTTTCCTTATCTGTAAGAAGATCCACCAGCTTGGTGCCTTTTCCAAGGGCTACCGGCAAAACACCGGTAGCATCCGGGTCAAGAGTACCTGTGTGTCCTATTTTTTTCATATGGAGAATTCCCCGAAGCTTGGCTACCACATCATGGGAGGTAAAGCCTTTTTCCTTGTGAATTACAATGATTCCCTGAAAATCTGCCATTACTTATCCTGTCCTAAAAGCTGTTTTTCGATCTGCTCTGAAATATTGTTAATAACATCGTACATGGAACCGGCCAGATCGCAGCCTGCTGCTTTCACATGTCCGCCTCCTCCGAAATAGGAAGCGATCTTGCTTACATCTACAACACCGTTGGAACGGAGTGATACCTTAAACACCTGGCTTTCATGCTCGTAAATAAACATTGCCACTTCCACACCTTTCGTAAGACGGAGCTGGCTTACGATTCCATCCAGGTCAGACGGCTTTACACCATAGAAATCCATGTCTCTCAGCTTCATGTAGCCAACGATACATTTGCCATCCAGAAGCATAATGCTCTCTGCCAGAACACGTCCCATGACCTGATTCTGAATGTAGCTCTTCTGATAGAAGGATTCGTCAATAATATTAGAAAAATCAACACCCTTTTCCATCAGGTCACCGGCAATACGCATGGTGTCCGGAGATGTGGAGGAATACTGGAATACACCTGTATCGTGGATCATTCCGGTATAAATAGCAGTTGCAATATCCAGATCGATTTTTTCTTTGTTAAGAAGCTTATACAGAACCTCGCTGGCAGAGCTGATCTCACCATGTACGTGGTTCACATCTGCAAAGCCTGGATTGCTCACATGATGGTCAATGCAGACGGTCTTTTTCGCAGAAGCGAAATAATCAGCCGCTACTGCCAGACGGTCAGGGGCGCTTACATCACAGGTCACAAAAAGATCGTATTCCATAGGATCACCTGCTTCATAATGTACCTCGTCCATGCATGCAATATGTCCGAATACCGGTTTCGGCTTCTCCAGATAGATATCTGCCTTGATTTCAGGATACCATTTCTTTATATACAGATAAAGTGCCATGCAGGAACCTACACAGTCACCATCCGGGCGAACATGTCCCCCAATTCCCATGGTCTTTACGCCATCCAGAATTTCTTCGATTCTCTCCATTCCCTTCACCTCGATTTTTACTCTTCGTCTTCAGTTTCTGCTGTATCCTGTTTTTCCCCGTCCTCACTCTCAGTACCCTTCGAATGGTCGTGTTCGATCACGTCATCAATGAGTCTGGACATATTTACGCCATATTCAATGGACTCATCCAGAATGAAGCGGATTTCCGGCGTATTGCGAAGATTCAGGTTCTTCGCAAGCTGACGGCGGATATAGCCTTCTGCACTTTTCAGCCCTTTAATTGTGGACTGCTTGGATTCCTCGCTGCCAAGGACACTGATAAATGCCTTGCAGGTCTTAAGATCCGGTGCAACCTCCACAGCCATGACAGATGTCATGGGATGGATACGGGGATCCTTGATCTCACCGCGGATAATGTTGCTCAGTTCTTTCTGAACTTCTGCATTGATCCTTGTATTTTTAATGCTGTTTTTTCTCATTTTTTGGTCTCCTATATGAGTGCAGGCTCTGGACAACAGAAAATTGGGGGCAATGAGCTTGCCCCCAACTGACACCTGCGATTACTACGCTCTAGCGCGGCACCTCAACCATAATATATGCTTCAACTTTATCTTCTTCTTTAACGTCATTGAAATCCTGGAATACAAGACCACACTCATAGCCCGCACGGACTTCTTTGACATCATCTTTAAATCTCTTAAGGGAAGCCAGCTCACCTTCATAGATCTGCTCCTCGTCTCTGGTGATGCGTACCTTGCATCCTCTCTGGAAGGTACCGTCAAGCACATAGCTTCCTGCGATAGTACCGATACCGGAAGCCTTGAACAGCTGACGAACCTCTGCATGACCGATTACCTTCTCCTCAAATACCGGATCCAGCATACCCTTCATGGCAGCTTCCACGTCCTCAATTGCCTGGTAGATAACACGGTACAGACGAAGGTCGACGCCTTCCTGCTCTGCCAGCTGTTTCGCTGTGGTATCAGGACGAACGTTAAATCCGATGATGATTGCATTTGATGTAGCAGCAAGGCTGACATCAGACTCATTGACAGCACCAACACCGCCATGGATCACTCTTACAACAACTTCCTCATTGGAAAGTTTTACAAGACTCTGTTTTACAGCCTCTACAGAACCCTGCACATCGGCTTTGACAATAATCGGGAGCTCCTTAAGGTCGCTTGCCTGAATCTGGTCAAACAGATTATCCAGGGAAAGTTTACCCTTCGTTTCCTCAAGAAGACGGTTCTTATTCTCGGAAACAAATGCTGCTGCAAAATTCTTAGCCTCTTTATCATTCTCAAAGGACATGAGAACCTCTCCGGCATTCGGAACATCGCCAAGACCAAGGATCTCTACAGGAGTAGACGGACCAGCCTGTTTTACACGGCGTCCCTTATCATCCATCATAGCACGTACTTTACCATTGCATGCTCCGGCTGCGATAAAATCTCCTACATGAAGAGTACCCTTCTGTACAAGGATCGTAGCAACCGGTCCTTTACCTTTATCCAGCTGAGCCTCAATTACAAGACCTCTTGCTGCACGGTTCGGGTTTGCCTTCAGCTCAGAAACCTCTGCGGTTAAAAGGATCATTTCAAGAAGATCATCAATGCCCTCTCCTGTCTTGGCAGATACCGGAACGAACGGAGTTGTACCGCCCCAGTCCTCAGGAATCAGCTCATACTCGGAAAGCTCCTGTTTTACACGTTCAATGTTTGCACTTGGCTTATCGATCTTGTTGATGGCAACGATGATCTCAACACCAGCAGCCTTTGCATGGCTGATAGCTTCTACTGTCTGTGGCATAACACCATCATCAGCTGCAACTACAAGAACAGCGATATCTGTGGAGTTTGCTCCACGCATACGCATGGCAGTGAATGCCTCATGTCCCGGTGTATCAAGGAAAGTGATCTTCTGCCCGTTAATATCAACTACATAAGCACCGATATGCTGTGTGATTCCACCAGCCTCGCCTCTTGTTACATTTGTCTTACGGATTGCATCCAGAAGAGAAGTTTTACCATGGTCAACGTGTCCCATTACACAGACTACCGGTGGTCTTGAAACCATTGTGGATTCGTCTTCCTCTTCCTCTTTCAGAAGCTCCTCAATTACATCTACTTTTTCTTCTTTTTCTGCAATAATGTCAAATCCAAGAGCAATCTCTTCTGCCTGCTCGAAATCGATCTCGTGGTTTACCGTTACCATCTGACCTTCCATGAACAGCTTCTTAACAATTGCAGATGGCTGCATCTTCATCGCTTCTGCAAGCTCGCGGATGGTAAGCTTCTCCGGAATTGTGATCTCCTTGATCTCCGGTTTCTTCTCTTCCTGTTTCTGCTGCGGAGCAGGTTTCTGAAGTGCTTTCGGGATTCTGGACATCTGGTTTCTGCCGCCCTGGTTTGGTCTGTGTCCGCCACCTGATGTCTTATCGAAATCTTTCTTTTTATTCTTGTTCTCTCTGTCACGCTCACGCTTGCTGTCCTTGGATGTCTTGGTCAGCTCTGGTGTAAAGATTGCGTCAGATCCGCCGCCGCTTCTTCTTGCACCGCCGGAGCGCTGTCCACCCTGGTGGTTCTGTCCGCCAAAGCGTCCTTCACTACGGTTATCTCCGTCTTTTCCTCCGAAACGTCCCTGACCGCCCTGTGGTCTTCCCTGGCCAAATCTGCTGCCATTTCCGTTTCCATTTCTATTGTCTCTGTTGTCACCGCCCTGACGGAATCCACGTCCGTTTCCATCACCCTGGCGCGGTCCTCTGTTCTGGGAGTCTCCCTGTCTTACAGGTCTTCCCTGACCATCATTATTTCTGTTTCCGCGGAATCCACCCTGGCCGCCATTGCCGCCCTGTGGTCTTCCCTGGCCAAATCTGCCTCCGTTTCCATTTCTGTCCCCGCGATTATTGTCGCGGCCTTCGCCCTGACGGAAATTACGGTTGCCCTGGCCATTTCCCTGACGCTGCTGGCCGTCGTTTCTGTTCTGCTGTGCAGCTGGTCTCTGGGATTCTGTCCTTGGAGCTTCTGCTTTCGGTGCAGCCTGAACCGGTTTTGCAGGCTCTGTCTTCGGTGCACTTACCGGTGCGCTCTTTGGTGCTGTCTCAGCTTTTGGTGCTTCTGCCTTTGGTGCTTCTGTCTTAGAAGCTTCAGCCTTCGGTGCACTTACCGGCTTCGGTGCTTCTGTCTTAGGAGCTTCTGGCTTCGGTGCTGCCTTTACAGGTGCCTCTGCTTTCGCTGCCGGCTGTGCCTGTGCTGCAGGACGTGTGCCCTGTGGACGTGGCTTTCTCTCTCCAGCTGGTTTCTTTCTGTTCTTCCCGCCGTCACTTGCATTCTGTGCATGATATACGCGGATAATATTTTTTTTCTTCTTCGGTGCCTCTGCACCGTCGCCTTCTTTCTTTACTGACACTTTCTGCTCTTCTGTCTTAGGAGTCTCCAATGTTATTCCTTTCTCCTTTCCCGTATCTATAACTTTTTTCACTCTGTTTTTATTCTCTCTGTTTTGCTTATTTCTGTCTTTGGCAGGCTCATGTGAATTTATCACCATATGCCATTCTCCCTTCACCAGTACGAGTCAGGATACGCTTTCACAAGTTTTCCGCAGCTCGTATTATCAAAAATCATTTCCCGGGAACATTTAAAAGCATTCCCCGGAACGCTTTTTCCTCTTTGGTTCAGGTCGTTTTCTCAGACAACAGTGGTATGCTCTAGAGCTCCTTCTCCTCATCCTGCAGCACCTTCCTAATAGCTTCTGCAAAATTCCAGTCCTGTACAGCCAGGCTGGCACGGAATTCCTTGCCCATGGCATGCCCTAACGTTTCTTTATCTGAAAGGATATACAAGGGCACTTCGTAAAATTCACACATGTTCCGGAATTTCTTCTTGGTGTTATCAGAAGAATCCCCGGCTACAATTGCCAGATATCCTTTGCCGGTCTTAATGGATTTCTCAGTGGAAAACTCTCCGCTGACTGTCTTTCCGGCCTTTGTTGCAAGTCCGATCAGGGACAGCGCTTTATTATTCTTCAATACTATCAAACTCCTTCTCAAGGCTATCATAAACCTCATCCGGGATAGCTGCTTTCAAAGAACGCTCCAGTCCGTGATTCTTTCTGGCTTTCTCCAGGCACTCACGGCTCTTGCAGATGTAAGCTCCGCGACCGTTTTTCCTGCCTGTAGCATCCAGAATGATCTCATCCTCTGCGGTTTTCAACACCCTGATCATTTCTTTTTTATTCTTCATTTCTCTGCAGCCAGTACACTGGCGCATGGGAATTTTATTCTTCGTCTTCATTCTCTACCGCATCCTCAGTCTCTTCAGACTCTTCACCGGCAGCTGTTTCTTCGCTATCCTGAGAAATTTCTTCTGTAGCGGACTCCTCAGACTCTTCGTACTCGTCATCCTCATAGTACTCATCGTCATCCTCGTCATAATCATAGAAGTCGCCGGACTCTCTTGCCTGGGTTTCACTCTTGATATCAATCTTAAATCCAGTCAGACGTGCTGCAAGACGTGCATTCTGTCCTTCTTTACCGATTGCAAGAGAAAGCTGGTAATCCGGAACCACAACAAGTGCAGTCTTCTCATCCGGATCTGCCATAACAGCGATTACCTTCGCCGGACTTAATGCATTCTCGATCAGGATTGCAGGATTCTCATCCCAGTTGATGATATCAATCTTCTCACCGCGAAGCTCATTTACAATCGCACTTACACGGGCACCATTTACACCAACACATGCTCCAACCGGATCTACATCAGGATCGTTGCTCCATACTGCCAGCTTGGTACGGGAACCTGCCTCACGGGCAATGCTCTTGATCTCAACAGTTCCGTCCTTCACCTCAGCAACCTCAGACTCAAAGAGGCGTTTTACAAGGCCAGGATGTGTTCTGGAAACAAGGATACGAGGTCCCTTCGGTGTATCCTTTACCTCAAGAATATACACTTTGATTCTCTCAGTAGGCTTGAAGGTCTCACCCTTCACCTGCTCATTCTCAGCAAGGATTGCATCTGCCTTGCCAAGATTTACGCTTACATTATGTCCTACCACACGCTGTACAATGCCGGTAACAACCTCTTTCTCATTGCCGTGATACTGGTCAAACAGAACTTTACGCTCTTCCTCACGGATTTTCTGAAGGATTACGTTCTTTGCATTCTGTGTTGCAATACGGCCAAATTTGTCAGAGTGAACCGGTACCTTCAGGATATCGCCAACCTCTGCATTGGTATTCTGCTTCTGTGCTTCTACAAGAGAAACCTCTTCAGCAGGATCTTCTACGAATTCTACAACCCTGCGGTCTGCATATACACTGAAATCGCCTGTTTCTCTGTTAATGGTAACATGTACATTGTCAGCTTTTCCAAAATGATTCTTGTATGCCTGGATCAGGGACTGCTCAATGGCATCCAGCAAAGTTTCCTTGCTGATATTTTTCTCGCGTTCCAGTTCGTCCAGAGCACCCATTAACTCCTTGTTCATTTTTCTTATTTCCTCCTTTTTGCTTTCCAGCATAATCGCTTATTTCTTAAATCGGACATGTCGCCTACTGGCAGCATCTTCCTATATGAAAGTCAGCTGTTCCGCGCCTGTGGTACTCCCACAGCTGCGTCCGGACTTTCATGGTAACTCAAAAATCAATCGCCAGACGCACCAGTGCAATGTCTTTCTTATCGAAAGTGCGAGGAGTTCCCTCCTCATCAATGGTCACACTGTTATTATCATATGCTGTCAGTTCACCACAAAATTCTTTCTGTTTCTCGATTGGCCGGTAGGTTCTGATTTCTACCAGTTTGCCAATGCTTCTGGCAAAATCTTTTTCTTTCTTCAGAGGTCTGTCAAGTCCCGGAGAACTGATCTCCATGATGTAGCTGTCCTCGATGAAATCATCTTCGTCAAGCCTGTCGCTGAAAGCCCTGCTTACTGTCTCGCAGTCATTCACTGTGATTCCGCCTGGTTTGTCAATGTAGCCGCGAAGATACCAGTTTCCTGCTTCCTTGACATATTCCACATCTACCAGTTCGAATCCATTGCTTTCTACGATCGGAGATAACAATGCTTCTGCTTTCTGTTCATACTCTTCTTTTCTGCTCATTTTTCCCACCTGCCTCTCTATCCTTATCATCAAAAAGAGTGGGCTCACGCCCACTCCTTTGTCAACAAGTTCTGATTTCTTGTATTATTCTAACACCTTTAAATCCAAATTGCAAGGGCTTTTTCTTATAAATGCCCATTTTACAATGGTTTTAACCCATTTTAACAGTATTGTTAAGCTTGTTTCACAAGCAACAGCTTTTACTTTCAGCTCTTTTGAGCTTCTGCTGCACAACCTGTATAACAGCCTTTTCTTCATAATCTGCTGCTTAAATTCTGGGTTTCATACCCTTGGTATCACGTTTGGCCAGCTTTACCTTGTTCAATGCATACGGCTTGTCGTGATACTGGATGGTGTACTCCTGTCTCGGTTCCACCAGATAGGCATGCTCAAGAACATCCCCGTCCCCCAGCTTCATTCCTCTTACACCAACAGAGGTCTTCTTCATGGTAGAAACATCCGTTTTCAGAATACGGAGGAAATAGCCATTCTGACTCTGGAATACCACCTGTTCCATTTCATCTGCCGGACCTACAAAGATCAGCTGATCCTCTTCTCCAAGCTTGGTAGATGCAATCGTTCTCTTTGCCACATCGAATTCCTCACCTGCAACAAGCTTGCACATGGAGGTCTTAGTCACAAACAACAGGGTGGATAATTTCACCTGTCCTGCAGGTGCCACATAAAGGATCTGTTCCTGGCTGCTGTCGTAGTTACTCAGATTATCAGCCGGAGTTCCCTTGTCACGGAAACGCACCAGTGGAATATCTGCCACTTTGATGGAATGCATGCGTCCCATATCTGTGAAAATGCAGATCTTGTCTGTATTCATACAGGTAAAAACAAATTTATTCTCTGCATGGGCAGCCTCTTTGTTTCTCTCATAAGCATTCTTATCAATAAGGCGCATATAGCCGAAGCGATCCATAAGGAAGCAGACCTCTGTCTCTTCCATCTTCTTTTCTTCGTAAACTGCCTCTTCTGCGTTCTCGATCACAGTTCTTCTCTTGGTGCTGTATTCTTTTTTGATTCCATCAAGTTCTTCAATAATCACTTCACACATGGAATCATAGTTGTTCAGAATATCTTCATAAGAAGCAATATTTTTCATAGTCTGGTCATACTCTGCCTGAAGAGCCTCAATTTCCAGTCCGATCAGACGGTACAGACGCATTTCCAGAATGGCTGTAGCCTGATTCTCCGTAAATTTCAGATTCTTTGCAGCTTTCTCACTGGCTTTTGACTTGAATTTGATTCCCTCTGTGATACCCTCTACCAGACACTTCTTAACCTGGTCACGGCTCTTGCTGCCTCGAAGGATCTCAATGATCAGATCGATTACATCACAGGCTTTGATAAGGCCTTCCTGGATTTCCTTTTTCTCAAGCTCTTTTCCCAGAAGAGTCTTGTACTTGCGGGTAGTCACCTCGAACACAAAATCCACATGGTGCTCTATCACCTGCTTCAGGCTTAAGGTTTCCGGACGTCCGTCTGCAACAGCCAGCATATTGACTCCGAAAGTGTCTTCCAGTCTGGTTTTCTTGTAGAGCATGTTGGTGAGATTCTCTACATCTGCATCCTTTTTCAGTTCCAGTACAATACGGATTCCTTCCTTGGAGGACTGGTTGGAAATATCCACAATATCTGTGGTTTTCTTGGTTTCTACAAGGGAGGCTACGTCGTTAAGGAATTTTCCAATATTGGCACCGATCATGGTGTACGGAATCTCGGTGATCACCAGCTGCTGGCGGCCGCCTTTTACTTTTTCCACTTCCACTTTACCGCGGAGACGAAGCTTGCCGCTTCCGGTCTCATAAATATTCAGAAGATCATCTTTATTTACAACCAGACCGCCTGTAGGAAAATCCGGTCCTTTCAGATAACGCATCAGGCCTTTCACACTGATGTCGTTGTTCTTTATATAAGCTTTCACCGCATCCACAACCTCCCCAAGGTTATGAGGCGGAATGCTGGTGGCCATACCTACGGCGATACCATCTGCACCGTTTACCAGAAGGTTGGGAATCTTCACCGGAAGCACCTGAGGCTCCTTCTCTGTCTCGTCGAAGTTTGGCATAAAGTCTACTACATTTTTGTCAAGATCTGCCAGAAAAACCTCCTGGGTCAGTTTCTCCAGTCTTGCCTCTGTATATCGCATGGCAGCGGCACCGTCTCCCTCAATGGAGCCGAAGTTTCCGTGGCCGTCTACCAGGGTTTTGCCCTTCTTGAAATCCTGTGCCATTACAACCAGTGCTTCATAAATAGAGCTGTCCCCGTGAGGGTGGTATTTACCCATGGTATCTCCAACGATACGGGCGCACTTACGATATGGACGGTCGTAACGGATCCCAAGCTCGTACATATCATACAGGGTTCTTCGCTGTACCGGCTTCAGGCCATCGCGGACATCCGGAAGTGCCCTGGAAATGATAACGCTCATGGCATAATCTATATAGGATTTTTGCATCACGTCCGCATAGTCCGTGGCAATTACATTCTCCTGCTTTGTTTCCATAATCTGTTTTCCTTTCAAACACGCTCTAAGCTAAAATCTGAGGTTCTCCTCTTGCAAAATACTCTGCTATATTACGTTCAGACCATATTCTGCTTTTTCGTCCGAAAAATCCTGCTCTTTCGGATTTCAGCCTTCTTAAATATCCAGTTCTGCATCAGTTGCATGCTCGTAAATAAATGCCTTTCTTGGCGGCACGTCGCTTCCCATCAGGATCTCTGTCACGCTGGAAGCCATACGGGCATCCTCGATTTCCACCCGCTTCATTCTCCGGGTTTCCGGATTTAAGGTTGTCTCCCAAAGCTGCTGGGCATCCATCTCTCCAAGACCTTTGTATCTCTGGAGGGTAAAGCTTCCCGGTTTGTGACTGCGACGGTATTTCTCCAGTGCCTTATCATCATACAGGTACTCTTCGGCACCTTTCTTCGGCATTACTTTGTAAAGAGGGGGCATGGCAATATAAACATGTCCCTCGTAGATCAGTTCCGGCATAAAACGATAGAATAAAGTAAGTAAAAGTGTGGAAATATGAGCACCATCCACATCCGCATCGGCCATAATCACAATCTTGTCGTAACGAAGTTTAGTGATATCAAAGTCATTTCCATAGCCTTCGGAAAATCCGCATCCAAATGCATTGATCATAGTCTTGATTTCTGCGTTTGCAAGCACCTTGTCAATGGTGGCTTTCTCCACATTCAGGATCTTACCGCGGATCGGAAGGATTGCCTGGTAATTACGATCTCTGGCAGTCTTTGCAGAGCCACCAGCGGAATCTCCCTCTACGATAAAGATTTCACAAAGTGAAGGATCTTTTTTCTCGCAGTTGGCAAGCTTTCCATTGGAATCGAAGGAATATTTCTGCTTGGTGAGAAGGTTGGTCTTGGCACGCTCCTCTGTCTTACGAATCTTGGCAGCTTTTTCCGCACAGGACAAAATGGTCTTCAAGGTTTCTAGGTTTCGGTCAAAATAGAGTACCAGCTGCTCAGACATTACTTTTCCCGTGGCACGGGCTGCATCCTGATTGTCCAGCTTGGTCTTGGTCTGCCCCTCAAAGCGTGGCTCCGGGTGCTTGATGGAAACAACCGCTGTCATTCCATTACGGATATCCGCTCCTGTGAAATTAGCATCTTTTTCCTTCAGAATACCGATCTCACGGGCGTAAGTATTCATCACCGTTGTAAAGGTTGTTTTAAATCCGGTAAGATGAGTGCCGCCTTCTGCATTGTAAATATTATTGCAGAAGCCAAGTACGTTCTCACGGAATTCGTTGGTGTACTGAAATGCTGCTTCTACCTGGATTCCGTCGGCTTCTCCTTTCAGATAAATCGGTTCGTGGAGAGCTTCGGAATTGTGATTCAGGTCTTTGATATATCCCACGATTCCATCTGGCTCATGATAAGTGATATCTTCAGGCGTATCACCACGAAGATCCATGAAATGAATGGTAAGGTTGGGATTCAGGTATGCAGTCTCATGGAGACGGCTCTTTACTTCTGTGGATGAAAATCTTGTTTTCTCAAAAATCTCCGGGTCTGGAAGAAAATTTACGCAGGTTCCGGTCTGTCTGGTCTTGCCAAGTCTGGGGAGAAGTCCCTCTTCCAGTTCAATCGTGGGAATACCTCTCTCATAATGATCGTGATGTACAAATCCGTCACGGCTGATCTTAATATCCAGATATGTGGACAGGGCATTTACAACGGAAGAACCAACGCCATGAAGTCCACCGCTTGTCTTATAAGCAGAGTTGTCAAATTTACCGCCTGCATGGAGGGTGGTAAATACAAGACGCTCTGCAGATACCCCTTTCGCATGCATATCTACCGGAATACCGCGTCCATTATCAGTGACCGTACAGGAGCCGTCTTTCTCCAGAGTCACCTCAATATTAGAGCAGTAACCGGCCAGATGCTCATCTACCGCATTGTCCACAATCTCATAGATCAGGTGGTTCAGACCTTTCCTGGATACGCTTCCGATGTACATTCCCGGACGTTTCCGAACAGCTTCTAATCCTTCCAGGACAGAAATACTACCCGCGTCGTAAGTGTCTTTCTTTGCCATGGTGTTAATTCCTTTCTTACTATCATTCAGACTGTTACCAGTGAACAGTAACTTCAGACTCTGCTGTCCCATATTATTGCATTCAGTGTACTGACAGGATTGTTCGAGAAATCAACTTGTAAGTGCACGAAATAACTGCTCATTTCATTTACAGCTCTACATTTCATGATGCACTGTCTGGGCTTTAGCATTTATTCCAATGGTTGTGAAAAGCGGACAATACGTCCGCTTCTTTTCCATTCTTATCTTCTGTTCAAACATTCGTTCTATATCATACCCCAGTTTATGGTATTTTTGCAAGTAAAATTTGGTTTTTCTATTTTGTTCAAATTTTTTTTGACACCGCAAACCCGCTTATTTCCTGGCTTTTTTCGGAGTTTTTCAATTTTTCGCAAAAAAAATAAAAAAAGTGCTTGCATTCTCCTGCAAAGTAAGATATACTAAGCGAGTCGGTTGACAAGGCCAGTTGGTCAAGGGGTTAAGACGTCGCCCTCTCACGGCGAAAACACGAGTTCGATTCTCGTACTGGCTGCTAGAAACTTCCGAAGTGATTCGGAAGTTTTTTTGTTTACCAGATTTTATGAAAGTTTTTTTGTATATTGTTGCATTTTTCTATAGTTTAAACAAGAAACCAACTCCATTCACTCTTATGGAAAAACAAGTTCCCATAAATATTGTTAAATTCTTTTTTTTCAAAAAGGTGCCGCAGCGCGACTGCTATATCAGTCTGCCCTGCGGCACCCTTGATCCGGCTTTACAAGTATAAAGTCAGGATTTTAGTTTTTACTGGAAATCTTCGGAAGCGAAGTCGTCTGCATCTGCCTCAATGCTTTCTCCAGCATTTTCTGTGAAATCACCGGAACCAGCTGTAAATCCGTCAGCCTCTGGTGTGCTTTCGCCCTCTTCTACGAAACTCTCGTCACCAAATGCGGTTCCTTCGGTATCTGCTACTACTGCTTCATCAGTGAATCCGTCAGATTCTGGTAAAGAGAGCATATCCACGTCATCCCCTGCAAAAATCACTTTGAACGTAAACGTATAAACACCGTTCTCATTCTCAAATTGTCTTATTCTGCAATAATAAGTTTCACCAGCCAGCAGATATGCATCTTCAACGAAACCGTCACTAGAATAATCAACTCTTATTCCATTCTTGTACAGTTCAATATATACATCACTATAATCAGAAGTTATATTTTTAATATTGTACCAACCTGTTTTCTCCGGTACAAACGTATAATCCGCATATTCGCCTTCCTCCAGAGATACTTCATACTCAGTGTCACACTCAATTGCAGAAGCTTCTAACATTGTGTATTTAACCGAATATGTAACAGTAATATTATATTTGCTGTTTGTTACTACAATTTCTTTTACAACGCCCTGTTCATCCTTGTTAATCTGTACAGATTTATTTTCGTCATCATTTGTTACAGACAAGTCTGTCAACGTTGCTTCCGTTCCTGTTACACTAATAATATTGTTAATATTACTTACAGAATATGAAACAATACCTTTTCCAGAAATTCTGTCCGGACGTACAAGTTTAAAGTCTCTTTCATATTCAACATAATATTTAAAAGTTTTTTCTCCGGATGTTAATGTAATTACTACATCACATTCATGACTTCCATCATCCTCGCTAATTGTATATTCAATACCCTCAGCTGTATTTACTGTAAATTCTGGCAAGGACTCTGAAACTCCATAAATTGCCATCCATCCACTGGTATCATAGGTTTCAATATCAACCCGCGTAATCATACTACCTACAATATCATCTTCATTGAGGCTGAATATTTCTCTTAAATCCATTTCATAAAAGATTTTCCAAACTCTAGAGATACCATATTTAGCATTAGTAGCCGTAACCATTTTTACATAATCTTGACCAGATACATCTGCTACTTGAACATCTGCCTTTTCTCCATTTTCGTTTGCAAAAGTTATTTCCAGATTTCCAATATTTTCACCTTTGCCGCGGATTAGGATTCCATCACAGTCTTCTTCATCATTATACACTTTCTCATAGTCAGCGTACTCACCGTCTATTATAACATTTTCCACATTTGAAACACTGTCAATGGCATCTATAATATCATTCAGCTTCTGAATCATTGCCTTAATGTCATCTATATTATCTGAAGTACTATTCACACTCTTTGCTTCAGAAAGGAGGATATCAAGGTCAGCCTTAAATGCATTATCTACAAGAGCCGCTTTCTGTTTTGATACTTCGCTGATTTTTCTGTCCAATTCTGCTTTCAAAACATCAGTCTCAGACATACCAACAGTATCGCTTCCACCATTTGGCCAGTAACCAACTGTATTAATACCGGTTACCCTGCCAGTAACAGAATCATAATCGCACACATGCCACAGATTTCCAGCCTGACCAGTCGGTACACTAAATGTATTCAGAAGGGTACTTCCTCTGTAAACTGTGACAATTGCACCAGACTTGTTAGACATGTTGGTGCTTTCTTCATCAGACTGATCTGTAAAATCATAAATATAGAAACTATAAGTTCCTGCCGTCTGTTTGTAAATTGTGGTTGTCTCTGGTCCTTCCCAATCTGTATCATCTACATCCAGATCTGCATAGGTCACATAATTCTCCTGTGTGTCTGTATCTCCATATGTCTTATCCGAATAATAGGTATGGAATTTACCATTTCCGCTTGCTTTTGGACCAACCAGATGAGAATCAAGGTCAGAAGGTGCGTCAGACTCCTCATCGCCCCATCTCAGAACGAAACGAATCTGGTCATCATTGATAATCCTCGTTACAGAGAAGGTCTTGGTTACTGTCTGTCCGCTTACTACTGTTACACTGAACGGCGCAGCAACAATTTCAGACTTTGCATCTGCTGATACTACCTGAATGGTGTACGTTCCGATCGGAAGCTCTTCTATTGTGCATTTTCCATTTTCAGACGCATCTACTGCAATCTCTTTTAATACTTTTCCAGAAACATTGTTTGCTCCTTCACGAATTTCAAGGGCAACTGCATAATCAATAACGCTTCCTGTTGCAGCATCTACAAATGTAAGATCCACGCTGCCTGTCTCATCTTCGCCGCCAGCTACAAGGCTGATTGGCTCACAGCTGAATGAGTTTTCATTTGCACTTGTGATCTCTACAGTCTGTAATGCAGTGCGGTATCCGTCTGCAACAACTACCAGATAATAATTTCCCCATTCTGCTTCAAACGCATAACTTCCGTCTTCAGCTGTATCTGCCACTTTATTTTCTGCAGTCAGATACTGGGAAACATTTCCTGCATTGATTCCTGCAACATAGTTTAACAGATATACAGAAGCACCGGAAAATGCAGTGTTATCCCCTGCATTTTTTACGTTACCGGTTACAGAAACCTTATTAACTGCCACATTTTCATCTTTCTCTGCCACTACTGTATCCAGAATTTTACCTGAATCAGAATCTTTTACCTGAACTTTTCCAAGACCTTTTACATCTGGAATATTAGCTACGTCAGATACAGCAGCTGTTGTGCTTTCTGCACCTGCGTTCAGTGTCAGTTCTACCTTACTCTCTGCTTTCAGATTCAGGTTCTGACTGGTGGAAATGGTACTTCCCCCTGCTGAAGCCGTACTGGTAACAGGAATTGCCGTTGCAGTAATTTTGCCGGATACATTTACATCTGCCTTTGTGGACAGGGTAAGTTCGGATACAGTTCCGTTATTTACCAGATCAAGCTTTGGTGCTTCGGACTCACCTTTGTTTACTTCGATGTTTGCGCTTGCGCCTTCATCAATTGCCACACGTCCGGTTGCTGCCTGGAATATAATGTTATTGCCAGTTGCTTTCTCAATAAAGGTATTGGATGCAATTGCTTTGATTACAATTTCTTTGAAATTACCATTGTTGACAACTTCGCCGTTTGGTGCATTTACTACAAGTGTTAAATCAGACTTGTCTTCCTTTGGAATTTCGAAGCTGCTTGCTCCACTCTGCTCAATTACTACTTCTTTCAGATCCGGATTAGAAGAAGCGAGTGCTGCATTCAGTTCAGCCTGAGTGGAAACCACCTGCTGAGTAATTGGAGTAGGGGTTGGAGTTGCAGTTGGTGCCGGGGTTGCAGTCGGCACTGGAGTCGCGGTTGGTGCCGGAGTTGCAGTTGGCACCGGAGTTGCGGTTGGTGCCGGAGTCGCAGTTGGCACTGGAGTTGCGGTTGGTGCCGGGGTTGCAGTTGGGGCTACGTTGACAGTTACTGTGCATTTGTAGCTTTTTCCATTCGCACCCTTAAATGTAACGGTACATTTTCCTGTCTTTTTACCTGTGATCACACCTTTTTTGGTAACAGTCGCAACTTTCTTATTACTGCTGGATACAGATTTGATCTTTGTTCCATGCAGCTTTACAGTTGCTTTTGAGCCAACTGTTACATTCAGCTTTTTCTGGCTCAGAGCCGGTGCTTTTACCGTAATCTTACAGGTGTAGGTCTTCTTTCCTACTTTGGCTTTGATCGTAGCCTTACCTTTTTTCACTGCGGTAACTTTACCTTTGCTTACTTTTGCTACTTTTGCATTTGAGCTGGACCATTTTGCTTTTTTACTGGTTCCTGTAACCTTGAGTGTAACTTTTTGGCCTGGATACAGGGTTGCTTTTGCCTTATTCATTTTTACGGCTGCTGCCTGGACCGAAAGGCTCATAGTCAACACCATAACAACCATAAGCAAAAGTGTAGAAAGCTTTTTCCACATTTTCTTACTCATAATGCTCCTCCTTCGTTAAAATATTTTTCCGGTTTACCGTGATAAACTGGACTAATTTAATAATAAAATATTCTTTCTTCTATTTCAAGTACATTTTGGTTAAATTTTGCAAACAAACGAAGGAAGCCTCCGTATTATAATCTCACATCACAATACAGCGGCTTTCCTTATTTTTCCTAATTCACTTCAACTTCTTATTCTTCCACATCCTCCGCCGGTTCTGCCGGGATGAAGACTCTGGAATTTTCATGTTTTTCTTTTTTCTTTAACGCTTCTGCTTTCTCAGTGGCCTCCCTGCAGAATTCCATCTGGGAATTGATCAGAAGCTTGCCTCTCTTGTCCTGCTTCTCGTAAGTTCCATCAGGCTGAAGAATATGGGCTTTTACATTATCACGGAACTCCAGATCCAGAACATGCTTGATCTCATTCTTGATCTGCTCGTCCTCGACCGGGAAAACAATCTCCACACGGCGGTCCAGATTACGAGGCATCCAGTCCGCACTTCCCATATAAATCTCGTCACTGCCATTATTGTGGAAATAGAAAATACGGCTGTGCTCCAGGAAGTTTCCTACAATGGAACGTACATGGATATTCTCGCTCACACCCGGGATTCCCACTCTCAGACAGCAGATACCTCGGATCAGCAGGTAAATCTGCACGCCACAGGAAGATGCATGATAAAGAGCTGCAATGATCTTCGGATCACAAAGAGAGTTCATCTTCGCTACGATCATAGCCGGCATTCCTTTCTTCGCGTGCTCTGCCTCTCTCTCGATCAGCTTCAGGAAACGATCCTTCATCCAGATTGGTGCCACGATCAGACGATTCCAGTTCTTCGGCTCAGAATATCCGGAAAGCATGTTAAACACTGCAGTTGCATCCTCGCCGAAGCGCTCATCACAGGTAAAAATGCCGCAGTCCGTATAAAGCTTTGCAGTAGAGTCGTTATAGTTACCAGTTGCCAGATGGACATAACGGCGGATTCCGGTGTCCTCACGGCGAACCACCAAAGTAATCTTACTGTGTGTTTTCAGGCCAACCAGACCATAAATAACATGACAGCCTGCTTTTTCCAGCATTTTTGCCCACACAATATTGTGTTCCTCATCAAAACGTGCCTTCAGCTCTACCAGAACCGAAACCTGTTTGCCATTCTCCGCTGCCTGGGCAAGTGCTGCAATGATCGGGGAATTTCCACTGACACGGTACAACGTCTGCTTAATCGCAAGTACATCCGGATCCTTTGCCGCCTGGCGTACAAAATTTACAACCGGGTCAAAGCTCATGTATGGATGGTGTAAGAACACATCACCCTCACGGATCACCTGGAAAATATCCTTACTGGTATCTGCAAATGCAGGCACTACAGCAGGGGTATATTTCGGCTCTTTGTACTGATCAAAGCCATCCTGTCCATAAACCTTCATCAGCATGGTAAGATCCAGTGGTCCGTTAATATAGAAAATATCCTCTTCTTTAATGTCAAATTCCTTTTTCAGAATGCCAAGAAGTCTGGAGTCCGTTTTATCCTCCACTTCCAGGCGGATCACCTCACCCCACTGGCGCTTCTTCAGCTGCTTCTGGATTTCCACCAGAAGATCCTCCGCCCCATCCTCATCTATGGAAAGATCCGCATTTCTCATAATACGGTAAGGATGTGCACAAACCACATCATATCCAAGGAAAAGCTTGTCAATATTGCGCTCGATAATCTCCTCCAGAAGGATCACAGTAGTGTCCTCTTTATTCCCGGATGGAATGACAACCACACGCGGCAGTACAGACGGCACCTGGACAGTGGCAAATACCAGTACATCCTTGCCCTTTTTCTTATCCTTCTTGGAAATCAAGGCGCCAATATTCAATGTCTTATTTCGAATCAACGGGAAAGGTCTGGAAGAATCCATTGCCATAGGAGTAAGAACCGGATAAACATTATCCTCGAAATAACGGTCCACATACTCCTGCTGTTCTTCGTTTAATTTCTCATGCTCCATCACCAGGTGAAGTCCTACCTTCTCCAGCGCCGGAAGAAGGGAACGGTTCAGAGTGCTGTACTGGGAACGGACGAGTTCATGTGTCTGGACACTGATCTCCTTCAGCTGCTCTTTTGGTCCCATTCCTGCAATATCTGTTTTCTCATAGCCGGCATGAACCTGGTCCTTCAGAGAAGCCACACGAACCATGTAAAACTCATCCAGATTGGAAGATACAATGCTGGTAAATTTCAGTCTTTCAAACAATGGCAGACTTTTATCTCTTGCTTCTGAAAGAACACGGTCGTCAAACTTCAGCCAGCTCAACTCCCTGTTCACAAAATACTCCGGTTTTTCAAAATTTTTCAGATCCATTGTGCCCCTCCTCACACTTTTCTCTTACGTCTGAATACCAGACGGATACCAAATACCTCTTCAAAAAATTCAACTTTATCCATAAGAAGTCCAAGTTCCAGGGAGATATCCTGCTCAGAATCAACTGTAAGAAGCAGAGTTCTGTCCTTCAGCATAGCCTTCATATTCTTTACCTTCTGATAATGGCTGCGATCCATGGCATTTGCAATACGAAGGATTGCAGTCAGCTTGGCGATCAAAAGATATACGGAACGATCCATTCCGACTTCTCCTGCGATCTCGCTGTAATAAACAAATTCTGTGGTATTGTAGCGCACCGCATTTGCAATGATCTGACGTTCTTCTGTGGAAAGTCCGATGATCTCCGTAGCCATAATGATCTGATAGGAGCACTCTGCCACATCTCCCATACTGATATATTTGCCACAGTCATGAAGCTGCACTGCGATCTGAAGAAGCAGACGCTCTCTGTCTCCCATTCCGTGAACTTTCTTCATGCTGTCAAAAATCGCCAGGGCAAGGTCGGTAGTACCCTTAATATGATCCTTTCCAGTAGAATAACGTTTGGCAATGTTTCTGGCTGCCACCAGAATATCATTTTCAAAATTATGTGCGCTCTTAATAAAATTCTTCTTTTCCCCGAAATCATAGGCAATGCCATCAAGAAGAGATACACCTGGCATCCAAAGCGCTTCTGCATTGAAAAGATCCATAAAATCTTTACAGATAACCATAGTTGGCACGATCAAAGCGGCATACTCCGGATCAATATCCATTTCCTCTGACAGTGAAGTCTCGGTCTTATAAACCGTATTCTCATACCGCTTCTCGAATTCAGCCCGTGTAATAATGTTATCCTGTCTCTCCTCACGGAAAATAGTCTCAGTAAGAAAATCCCCCATAAGGATCAAATTCTTTATCTCGCGGTCTTTCAGATAAAGACGCTTAAACCCGGTCAGGTCATTACGGATAAACTCCTCCACCAGCTGTGCATAATTCGTATTGGTTTTCTCCAGCTCCTTCAGACGTTGGCGGATACGCACGCTTCCCATTTTCAGGCTCTGGGTGGTTACAAGCGCATCTTTGTCAAACAGGGAAATCTGCAGGTTTCCACCGCCCACATCCAGAATAGCGGTTCCTTTCTGGATCATTTTCTTAAAGCCATTCTCAATGGCCGCAATAGATTTATAGCCCAGAAAATGCTGCTCGGCATTGCTTAAAACCTCCACATGAATTCCGGTTCTTCTGAAAATCTGTTCAATGATAATCAGCGGATTCTTCATCTCACGGAAAACACTTGTGGTACAGGCGCGGTAGTCTTTCACACCGTACTCTGCCATGATCCTCTTAAAGTCGTTAAGTACTTCACAAATAGTATCTACCTTATCCACTTCCATGGTTCCGCCGGAATATACCCCTACTCCAAGATTCAGACGATACCGGATATCGTCCACAGTCCGGAAACCACCCTTTTTGGAAAATTCAAAAATTTTCATGGTGATCTCATAAGAACTGATATCAATTGCCGCAAATGTGGTCACTGCCATACGTTTTTCCCTCCTGCCAAGGATTATTTCATTCCAGACATAAATTTCAGATAATCTCTGGTAATCTTTTACTGCTCCTCACTTGTTCCCAGAACATGATCAATAAACTGCTGCGCCGTTCTTCCAGTGAGACCGCCGTGAGAAAGCTCCCAGGCGTTTGCCTTCGTCAGAAGCTCCTCTGCAGGCATTGTAACACCATAGCGCTCTGCAAGTGTAGTAACAATATTCTGGAATTCCTTCTTGTTGGGTGCACCGAAATAAATCCGCACGCCAAAACGGTAAACCAGGGAGAGCTTCTCCTGCACAGTATCGGAGGAATGCAGATCTTCATCGTCTGCCACCTCCAGCTTATCCCCGGATTTCTCCCGAACAAGATGACGTCTGTTGCTGGTTGCATAGATCAGGATGTTGTCCGGCTTTTTCTCAAGACCGCCCTCGATCACTGCTTTCAGATATTTATATTCGATTTCAAATTCCTCAAAGGAAAGATCATCCATATAAAGAATAAATTTGTAATTACGGTTTTTGATCTGTGCGATCACATCATTCAGATCCTGAAACTGGTGCTTGTACACCTCGATAATGCGAAGTCCTTCGTCATAATAACGGTTCAGGATACCTTTGATGCTGGAAGATTTGCCAGTTCCTGCATCACCAAAAAGCAGGCAGTTATTGGCCTTTCTTCCTCTTACAAAAGCCTCCGTGTTCTCGATCAGCTTCTGCTTGGGGATTTCATATCCAACCAGATCATCCAGATTCACATGGGCGATTCTGGTAATCGGTGCGATCACCGGCTTGCCATCCTTGCCATGCTCAATACGAAATGCCTTGTTCAATCCCAGCTTACCTACGCCGAAATCTTTGTAGAACTGCACCATATCTGCCATAAACTCTTCCACTGTAGAAGCCTCTGCCAGTGTTTTGCTCATATCACAGATTCTGTCGCAGATACGCTGGTTGTATACCTTGCTGTTGCATCCTGTATTCACATAATTACAGAGAAAATCAGCACAGTCTGTTCCAAACGCACTGTCAAAAACAGCAAGATCAAAGTCATAAAGTTCTTTGAAAATTCCAAAATCATGAAGAGCCAGATGGTTAATGCTTCCCTCCACTGCCCCTCTGATCTCGGAAGCGGTACTGAATGCATTCTCGTGATTGACCAGAAGCTGCGTCAGATAAGTGTGCCACAGATTCCCGGAAAACCCATACATTCCTGCCATTTCCACCAGGCTTCCTGCCATATGGAAAAATTCCTCTTTACGATTCTCAAAGCCTTCTTCACCAGCCTCATAGTTGTTCATCAGTGATGTCATTATGTCCAGTACCTCACCGTTGTCGAAATTGCGGTAAAGGATACATTCTTCTGTTCTTGCCATTTTTGTTTCCTCTCAATTCCATGACGCATTTACGTGTCTCTTCTCCTTTTTGCCGTCCGCACAATTCATAACAGCACACTTTCGGATATACAAGCTCACGCACTCGCACCGTTTTTCATTCTACTTTTCTTATATTAAAAACAGATAAAATCTTCTTAAATTCTTTGGTTAATTTTAACAATAAATGAAATTGCCGCCACTCTCTGCCTTCGCAGCTATAATCTTAATAATTGCCCAGAATTTTCAAATAGCTAGTCTCTGCTTCCATGCCCCGCAATGCATTCTTTACCGCGCTGTCCCGCAGATTTCCCTCGAAGTCCACGAAGAAACGGTATTCCCAGGTTTTTCCCGGAATAGGCCGGGACTCGATCTTGGTCATATTCAGACCATTATAGATCATATGGGAAAGTACATTGTAAAGAGTTCCGCTTGCATGACGTGCCTCGAAGCATACACTGATCCTGGAGCTGTTATTCTCATAAACCGGTTTCTTTGCCAGAATAATAAATCTGGTCACATTGCTGTCATTTTTGCAGATATTCTCTGCCAGAACCTTCAGATTGTAAATCTCTCCGGCAGCCCTGCTGGCAATCGCTGCGTGAGTCTTATCCTGATCTGCGCTGACCTTTTTGGCCGCTGCGGCGGTGTTGGTTACTGCTGTGGTTTTCCAATCTCTATGCTCTTCCAGATATTCCTTACACTGGGCGAGCCCCTGAGGATGGGAATATACCCCGGCAATATCGGAAAGCTCAGCCTCCTGCAGGCCAAGCAGCACATGCTCAACCTTCAGGATCTGCTCTCCCACGATAAACAGATTATATTCTGTCAAAAGGTCATAAATATCTGTCACAATCCCAGCTGTGGAATTTTCAATAGGAAGGACTGCGTAATCTGCTCTTCCTGCTGCAACTTCTTCCATGGCATCCCGGAACAGCTTCACATGATAGCTCTTAATGTCTTCCTGAAAGTAGGCGCGCATGGCTCCATAGCTGTAGGCGCCCTCTACCCCCTGGAAAACAACAGTCACATTATTTCTGGGAAGCTGCTCCACCATTTGGAAGTCTTCCTTTTCTTTCGGACCATATTCGGTGAGAAGCTGATACTGACGCTTTCTGCTGATGGCCATGATCTGCTGAAAAAGCTCCTGGGCTCCAAGTTCGTTGAACTCACCGTGCGCTTTTTTCCTGATCTCTTCCAGTTTGGCATGCTCTCTCTCCGGATCCAGCACTTTCTTTCCGGTATGGATCTTATACTCTGCAACCTCTTCGCAGACCTTCATCCGCTTCTCAAAAAGTTCCACCATCTGATTGTCAATTTCATCTATTTTTCGTCTGCATTCCTGCAAATCTGTCATATTGTTTTCTCTCCAGTTTTTGTATTTAATCATGCAAATTCAGCTGCTGCACACTTCAATTTCCACAATGTACTGCCATTACTGTTCACTCCGTGACCAGTAACACGCTGCCATTTCAGTACCTGACACTTATCCGACATATTCTTCCACCGCATCTGTAAGCGCTCCAATAAAGGAAAGTGAACCAAATGCCAGAATCACACTGTTCTCGTCATCTCCTGCACAGGAAAACGCCTTTTCTACAGCATCTTTTATGCTCTTTGTACTTTCGGCACTGGAATTATATACCCTTGCCGCCTTCGCCAGTTCCTCTGCCGGCAGTGCACGGGGATTATCCGGTGTCTCTATGGTATAGATTTTTTCCGCAAAATGAGCTGTTTTTTCAAGGACAATCTTATATTCCTTGTCTGCAAAAACACCCATAATGTAGATCAGTTTTTTTCCATTAAAATAGTGTCGGATAGATTCTGCCATCTTGTCGGCTGCTCCGGCATTGTGGGCGCCGTCTACAATAAAAAGAGGCTTTTTATTGATAACCGTAAATCTTCCCTTCCAGCTTGTGTGGAGAAGACCGTCCTTCCGCTGTTCCATGGTAGTAGTCCAGCCAAGTCTGTCCAGTTCTTCAAGGGCGTTTAATGCCAGCACTGCATTTTCTTTCTGGTAAACACCGGCAAGGGAAATTGCAAATTCCTCTCCTTTATAAGAAAAGGTCTGACCGAATACGCTCTCTTTTTCCAAAACAGCCTCATCAGGGTCAGATACCACACAGGGTACATGAAGCTTGTTGCAGGTATCTGCAATCACCTGTGCCGCTTCCGGCTTCTGCTTTGTGGTCACAACCCGGCAGCCAGGTTTGATAATTCCAGCCTTCTTCTCTGCGATTTCTCCAAGGGTATTTCCAAGAAATGACATATGATCCATGCTGATGGAAACCAGCACAGCCAGTTTGGTATTCTTCACAATATTGGTGGCATCCAGATTGCCGCCCATTCCGGTCTCCAGAAGGACCAGATCACAATTTTCTTCCTTAAAATACAAAAACGCTGCTGCAGTCTCAATCTCAAAAGGGGTAGGATGATTCATGCCAACCGCTGTCATCTGGTCAATTGACCTGGAAATTTCTGTCACATACTTTGCAAAATCTTCCTGTGAGATCTTCTCGCCGGCAATCTCAAGACGTTCTCTGTAAGAATAAAGAGTTGGGGATATGTATCTGCCCACTTTATAGCCTACCCGGGTAAGGGTGGTGTATAAATAAGCAATCACGGAACCCTTTCCATTGGTTCCGGCTACGTGGACATAAGGAACTGCATCCTGAGGATTTCCAAGCCTGTCCAGCATTTCACGCATATTATCAAGTCCCAGCACGGAACCGTATTTCGCCGAATCATCGATATATGCACGGCATTCCTGATAGTTCATAATAAAAGCTCCTCGTTTATCAAATATCTTTTTCTCTCCATTATAACCTTGCAGCATAAATTTAGCAAGAATGGGAATGTTATTTTTATCATTTTACCCAAGGAGACCAAGCATATGAAAAAATACCCTTTTCTCTTCTGTGGTTTTACCGGCTTGTGTCTGGAGATTCTCTGGACCGGGCTCCATTCCCTGCTCCGGGGAGATGCGTCCATGAAAGGGACTACCTCTCTTCTTATGTTTCCCATTTATGGCTGTGCATCCCTGATTCTGCCTGTATACAAAAAGCTGAAAAGCCTTCCGGCACTTCTGCGAGGCTCCCTTTATACTGCCGGATTTTACCTGGCAGAATTTACCAGCGGTTCTATCCTGCAGGCTTTTCACATGTGCCCCTGGGACTATTCCGGAGTGCCCCATCAGTACAAAGGAGTCATCCGTCTGGACTATCTCCCGGTCTGGTTTCTCACTGGATTGTTTTTCGAAAAAATACTTACAAAATCTTCTTGAAAAATCATTCCAAGTAGTATATGATAGGTCGAAGAGATTTTGCGTTACCACTCACAGAAGAACCTTTTTGAAAGAGTTTTCGTGAACCGTAACACTCTACCCCAAAACCACACACTCATAACGGAGGTATATCATGAGACACTTAATGAGTCCGCTGGACCTTAGTGTTCCGGAGCTTGAGAAGCTTCTGGATCTTGCCAGCGATATTGAGAAAAACCCCAAAAAATACGCACATACCTGTGACGATAAACGACTTGCCACACTTTTCTATGAGCCAAGTACCCGCACCCGTCTCAGTTTTGAAGCTGCTATGATGAACCTTGGCGGTAAGGTTCTTGGTTTCTCATCTGCAGATTCCAGTTCCGCAGCGAAGGGGGAAACTGTTGCCGATACCATTCGTGTTGTTTCCTGCTATGCAGATATCTGTGCTATGCGTCATCCCAAAGAAGGTGCTCCGCTGGTAGCTTCTATGGTTTCTAATATTCCTGTTATCAATGCCGGTGACGGTGGTCATCAGCATCCAACCCAGACTCTTACAGACTTACTTACCATCCGTTCCTTAAAGGGGCGTCTTGACAACATTACCATCGGTCTGTGCGGAGATCTGAAATTCGGACGTACCGTTCACTCTCTGATCGAGGCGCTGGTTCGTTACAACAATGTTAAATTTGTACTGATCTCTCCGGAAGAGCTTCGTATTCCCAGCTATATCCGTGAAGACGTACTGAAAAAGAACAACATCGAGTTCCTAGAAGTAGAACGTCTGGAGGATGCTATTCCGGAGCTTGATATTCTTTACATGACACGTGTTCAGAAGGAGCGTTTCTTCAACGAGGAAGACTATGTTCGTATGAAAGATTTCTACATACTGGACAAGCAGAAACTTTCCCTTGCAAAGGATGACATGTACATTCTTCATCCGCTTCCACGTGTTAACGAAATTTCTGTTGAAGTGGACAGCGATCCGAGAGCTGCATACTTTAAACAGGCCCAGTACGGTGTATATGTTCGTATGGCCCTGATTCTTACATTATTGGAGGTGGAACTGCCATGTTAAATGTTGGAGCACTTCGTGAAGGTTTCGTATTAGACCATATCAAGGCCGGCAAGGCTATGACTATTTATCATGACCTGAAGCTTGACAAGCTTGACTGTACTGTTGCGATCATCAAGAACGCAAAGAGCAATAAGATGGGCAAAAAGGACATCATCAAGGTTGAGTGCCCGATTGAAGATCTGGATCTGGATATCCTTGGTTTCATTGATCACAATATCACCGTAAATATTATTAAGGATGAGAAGATCGTTGAGAAAAAAGACCTTCGTCTTCCGAAGCAGGTTGTAAACGTGATCAGATGTAAGAATCCCCGCTGTATCACTTCCATCGAGCAGGGACTGGATCAGGTGTTTGTTCTGGCAGATGAGGAGAATGAGGTTTACAGATGTAAATATTGTGAGGAGAAATACTCCGGTCACAGAAATAAATAATTCGTCTCTGCAAATCATTGTTTTTATAACAATATTGATATTTTATTGTGGAAGCTGAATACAGCTTCCACTTTTTTTGTAACAGAAATTTCCGGTAAAATTTCCTGTCCATCTGGTCGCATCCTCGCGGAGCGTTTTTTGCTTTATTGGAACATTACAGAGTAAATTTCCTATAAAGCAAAAAGAGGCTATCATATTCTCTAATATGATAGCCTTCCGTCTAGCGTAGTACCCTGCAATTGCAATTACCACGTAATCATTTATTCATTTCTTGGATCTAATCCACAGTTATGTGCAAAGAAGTGAGCTCCTCTGCGTAATGCATCTTCTGCGTCATCCATAACTTTGCTGTAGTGGATAAATGCATGAAGAGCTCCTTTATATTCATGATATTCAGCCTGAATTCCATTATTTGTAAGAATCTCATAAAGTAACTTACTGTCATCTCTTAATGGATCAAGCTCTGCTGCAACAAGGAAACACGGTGGGACATCATGTGTAAGATCATTTGCATAAATGTGGAAATAAGGACAATCAAAACGGTTTACATCAGGAGCAATATAACAAGATGGTGAAGATAAATCAGCTTCACTCATTCCATCCCACTTTCCGCCATGCTGATAGCTACTAATACTACTCATTAAGCCATATCCACCATAGTATAAGATATTACCTTTAATCTTGGACACATCAAAGCCTTCATCTCTTAAACACATGCAGACTCCCATCGCCATATTTGCTCCGCCGGAATCTCCTGCAAATCCAATTTTCTCCGGGTCAATTCCATATTCATCCGCATGCTCTGATACATAATGGCATACTGCAACACATTCTTTGATCGCACGAGGATATTTAATTTCCGGCGCAAGGGAATAGTCAATACCAATCACAACACATCCTGAATAAGCTGCAAGCTTTCTCTGTGCCATACTGTGTGTATCATTATTTCCTTCTACAAATCCACCACCGTGCATAAAGAAGATAACCGGAAGTTTCTCTGCTTTCACCGGACGAAGTAAACGTACCGGTACTTTATCTCCTTCATACGGCACATCAAAGTCAACTGTCTCTGCCATCACAGGACCGCCAGTGTTCCACATCTTTCTTTCTTCATTGTATGCTGCGCGCATCTCTTCGATCGTGTTTACCAGCGATGTATCAAATGCAGCTGCATACTCTTCCTGCATTTCTAATACTCGTGCCTGCTGCCAGTTCACTGCCGGTACTGCCGGTCTGTTCTTTGGATTGATTTGCAGTTTAATTTCTCCCATTTTGTAACTCCTTTCTCCATGTGACTTATTTTGACAAATCCGTCACAATACCTCAACATTGCTCATCTGTTTTTGTATCTTTTATACACTTCTGATACTTTATATTATAAAGTATTTTTTCACTATGTCAAATAAGTATTTGCATTTTTTCTATTTTTTTACTGACAAAGTCAACTCCGGTACCTGACTCTATCTAAATAAATAAAGCTGGTATCAAGCACTCCATTATACTTTTTTCGGATA
>OGRT01000264.1_pt1 | contig 62286 bp, 50 predicted proteins | sample 1553581 | NCBI WGS metagenome assembly OGRT01 (sample SAMEA2580113, study PRJEB22360) | human gut metagenome | biome: human gut; feature: human-associated habitat; material: faeces | place: Denmark | collected 2008/2010
GCCGCCAGCCTCGGCTTCCGGGTAAAAGACTTGAAGAAATACAACGAAGTACCGGAAGATTTCCCGTTACAGAAAAACGATATCGTTTATCTGGAAAAGAAAAAGAAGAAAGCAGACAAGCCGAATTATGACCATGTCGTACAGGTAGGCGAGTCCATGCACAGCATCGCACAGAAATACGGAATACAGATCAAGAGCTTATATAAGATAAATAAAAAGCACAAAGATTATATTCCCGAAGAAGGAGATGTGCTAAAACTTAGATAAGTAAGACAAAAAATAGTATCTTTGCAGACAAATTCACAAAAACAATGAGTGACCAACGTTATAATCTACGCGGTGTATCCGCTTCGAAAGAAGATGTTCACAACGCAATAAAGAACATCGACAAGGGAATCTTTCCCCAAGCATTCTGTAAGATCATTCCCGACATTCTGGGAGGCGATCCTGAATATTGCAACATCATGCATGCCGACGGAGCCGGAACCAAGTCATCTCTGGCTTATATGTATTGGAAAGAAACCGGCGACCTGTCCGTATGGAAAGGTATCGCGCAAGATGCTTTGATAATGAATATCGACGACCTGCTGTGCGTGGGCGCCGTAGACAACATATTAGTATCCTCTACCATCGGACGCAACAAGCTGTTAATTCCGGGTGAAGTGATCTCCGCCATCATCAACGGGACAGACGAACTATTAGCCGAACTTCGCGAAATGGGAGTCGGTTGTTACGCGACCGGTGGCGAAACAGCCGATGTAGGCGATCTGGTCCGCACCATCATCGTCGACAGTACGGTTACCTGCCGCATGAAACGTGCCGACGTGATCGACAATGCGAACATCCGTCCGGGCGACGTGATCGTCGGATTGGCTTCTTTCGGACAGGCTACATACGAGAAAGAATATAACGGAGGCATGGGAAGCAACGGGCTGACCAGTGCACGCCACGACGTGTTTGCCAAATATCTGGCAGAAAAATACCCGGAAAGTTTCGACAAAGCTGTCCCCGACGAACTGGTTTACAGCGGAGGCTTGAAGCTGACCGCCCCCGTAGAAGGATCGCCGCTGAACGCAGGCAAACTGGTGCTTTCTCCTACACGGACCTATGCTCCGGTCGTTAAGAAGCTGTTGGATGTTTTGCGCCCGGATATTCATGGAATGGTACATTGCTCAGGCGGCGCACAGACTAAGGTGATGCACTTCGTCGGCAATAATTGTCGCGTGGTCAAGGATAATATGTTTCCCGTTCCCCCACTGTTCAAGACGATCAAGGAACAGAGCGGTACGGCTTGGGATGAGATGTATAAAGTGTTCAACATGGGACACCGTCTCGAAGTCTATCTTTCTCCGGAACATGCGGAAGAAGTGATTGCCATCAGCAAATCATTCAATATCGACGCGCAAATTGTCGGCCGGGTAGAAGAAAGCGACAAGAAGGAACTGATTATTAAAAGCGAGTTCGGTGAGTTCATATATGGCTGAGAATAACACGCTATTAGAAAAACTGGAAGGTCTGGTGTCCCGCTTCGAAGAGGTGTCGACGCTCATTACGGACCCTAACGTCATCGCTGACCAGAAAAGATACGTCAAGCTCACGAAAGAATACAAGGAGCTGAACGAAATCATAAAAGCCCGCAAGGAATACATGCAATGCCTCAACGGTTTGGAAGAAGCCCGTTTGATGATGGCCGAAACCGATCCGGAGATGAAAGAAATAGCCCGTGAAGAAGCGGCTGCCTGTGAAGCGCGTATTCCGGGGCTGGAAGAGGAGATCAAGCTACTCCTCGTGCCGGCCGACCCGCAGGACGACAAAAACGCCATTGTCGAAATACGTGGCGGAACGGGTGGCGACGAAGCAGCACTCTTTGCCGGAGACCTGTATCGCATGTACGTGAAGTATTGCGAGATGAAAGGCTGGAAAGTGGCCCTGTCCAGTTGTAGCGAAGGAGCTGCCGGCGGTTTCAAGGAAATCATCTTTACCGTAAGCGGAGAAAAAGTGTACGGAACTCTTAAATATGAATCGGGCGTTCATCGCGTACAACGTGTGCCGGCTACCGAAACACAGGGACGCGTGCATACATCAGCTGCAACCGTTGCCGTCCTTCCCGAAGCAGATGAGTTTGATGTGGAAATTAACGAAGGCGAAATCAAATGGGATACGTTCCGTTCGGGTGGAGCCGGAGGACAGAACGTAAACAAGGTCGAATCAGGCGTCCGCCTGCGCTATGTCTGGAAAAACCCGAATACAGGCGTAAGCGAAGAAATCCTGATCGAATGTACCGAAACACGCGACCAACCGAAGAACAAGGAACGCGCCCTTACGCGCCTGCGTTCATTTATATATGACAAGGAGCACCAGAAATATCTGGATGACATTGCTAACAAACGTAAGACGATGGTCTCCACCGGTGACCGGTCGGCAAAGATCCGTACCTACAACTATCCGCAGGGACGCATCACCGACCACCGTATCAACTACACGATTTACAATCTTTCAGCCTTTATGGATGGGGATATACAAGGATGCCTCGACCAACTGATCGTGGCCGAGAACGCTGAACGACTGAAAGAGTCTGAACTATAACATCATTTTTAGACTAATTTTTTACACGTAACAACATGAACAAGCAGCAATTATTCGAAAACATCAAGAAAAAGCAGTCCTTTCTTTGCGTGGGGCTCGATACAGATATAAAGAAGATCCCGCAGCACCTGCTGTCTGAAGAAGATCCGATCTTTGCATTCAACAAAGCGATTATCGACGCGACAGCCGATTACTGCGTGGCTTATAAACCAAACCTGGCCTTCTATGAAAGTTTGGGCGTAAAAGGTATGCTGTCATTCGAAAAGACTGTCGCTTACCTACGTGAAAACTATCCCGACCAGTTTATCATTGCCGATGCAAAGCGCGGGGACATCGGAAACACTTCCGAAATGTATGCACGTTCTTTCTTCGACCATATCAAGGTGGATGCCGTAACGGTCGCTCCGTATATGGGTGAAGACAGTGTGAAACCATTCCTGATCTATCCGGAAGCCTGGGTGATCCTGCTGGCACTGACCTCTAACAAAGGTTCGCACGATTTCCAGTTGACAGAAGATGCAGCCGGTGAACGGTTATTCGAAAAAGTACTGAAAAAGTCGCAGGATTGGGCTACAGACGAACAGATGATGTATGTGGTAGGCGCCACCCAGGGAAAAATGTTCCTGGATATCCGCAAACATGCTCCCAACCACTTCCTGCTGGTTCCGGGCGTAGGCGCACAGGGTGGAAGCCTCGCCGAAGTGGCTCAGTACGGCATGAACGACCAGTGCGGATTACTGGTAAACTCCTCCCGTGCTATCATATATGCAGACAAAACGGAGAATTTTGCCAATGTAGCGCGTGAAGCAGCCCTGGCCGTACAACGCGAAATGGCAGGATATCTGCACGATAAAGGAATTATTCCCTGCAAAGCATAGGCTATCCCAATAATTTTCACCATTTTTGCAAACTGCCTTGAAGCAAGTCCGGGCAGTTGCATTTGAAATACATATAAAAGATTAAGTAATGGAGTTTTCAGCCCAACAAATAGCGAGCGTTTTAGGTGGAACCGTCGAAGGCGACCCTGAAGTGAAAGTCAACAACTTCTCAAAGATAGAAGAAGGTAAGCCGGGAACATTGACCTTCCTGGCAAATCCTAAATATGAACATTTTATCTACAAAACTGAAGCAAGCATTGTTTTAGTAAACAATGATTTCACTCCCGCCGAACCGGTAAAAGCTACATTGGTCAAGGTTGCCAATGCCTATGCTTCGCTCGCCATCCTGTTGAACATGGTGGAACAGGCGAATGCCAAGAAAGCGGGTATAGATGCTACGGCGTTTATCGCCGGTTCGGCAACGGTCGGCGAAGGATGTTATGTCGGCAACTTCGCCTACATTGGCGAAGATGTGAAGATCGGCAAGAACAGCCGCATTTATCCACACGCCTACATCGGAGACCATGTGACCATTGGCGATAACTGTACGATCTATCCACACGCAACTATCTACAACGGCTGTGTAATCGGCAACAACTGCATTCTGCACGCCGGAAGCGTGATCGGATCGGATGGTTTCGGTTTCGCTCCGGAAGGCGATAACTACAAGAAGATCCCCCAGTTGGGAAATGTCGTACTGGAAGACGATGTCGAAATCGGGGCCAATACCACGATAGACCGCGCCGTTATGGACTCGACCATCATCCGCCGAGGAGTCAAACTGGACAATCTGGTACAGATTGCTCACAACGTGGAAGTCGGCGAAAATACGGTCATGGCAGCTCAAGTAGGTATTGCCGGGTCCGTAAAGATTGGCAGCCATTGAATGTTCGGAGGCCAGGCTGGGTTATCCGGCCATATCCATGTGGCGGACCATGTAGTATTCGGTGCACAATGCGGCGTGATCAGCGATGTAAAAGAACCGACAACCCTGTTAGGTGCTCCGGCTATCAACGCAAAGGCGTTTATGCGCTCCAGCGCAATCTTCAATCGCCTGCCGGATATGTATCGACAGATGGGACAGATGCAGCGTGAGATAGAACGACTTAAATTGGCAATTGACAATGCACAATTGACAATGAATAAATCATAAATTATAAATCATAAATCATATAGATCGTATGCAGAAACAGAAGACGCTTGCCACGAGTTTCTCTATGCAAGGAAAAGGGTTGCATACAGGTTTGGATATCCAGATTACTTTCCATCCTGCACCCGAAAATCATGGATACAAAATCAAACGTGTTGACCTGGAAGGAGAACCTGTAATCGATGCCGTTGCTGAAAACGTAGCCGGAACCCAGAGGGGAACCGTACTTTCCAAAAACGGTATCCAGGTAAGTACCATTGAACACGCGATGGCAGCTTTATATGCCTACGAAATAGATAACTGCCTGATAGAGGTGAATGCACCCGAATTCCCGATTCTCGACGGTAGTTCCCGTTTTTTCAGTGAAGAGATTCAGAAAGCCGGTGTCGTGGAACAAAACGCACCGAAAGATTATTATATCGTAAAGCACAAGATCGAAGTGAAGGATGAAGAGACAGGTTCTTCCCTCATTATCCTGCCGGACGACAAATTTAGCGTCAATGTACTGATTTCTTTCAATTCACCAGTGCTTTCCAACCAATTCGCCACACTGAATGACCTGAGTGAATTCCCGACAGAATTGGCCGCTTCCCGTACATTCGTGTTTGTCCGCGAAGTAGAGATGTTGTTACAGAATAACCTGATCAAAGGTGGCGACCTCGACAACGCGATCGTCATCTATGACCAGAAAGTATCGCAGGAGGTGCTTGACAACCTTGCCGACAAGCTGTCTATCCCGCATAAGGACGTACAAGACTTAGGCTACATCAACAATAAACCGCTGGTATTCGACAACGAGCCGGCACGTCACAAGCTGATTGATGTGATCGGAGATCTGGCACTGATCGGCAAACCGATCCGCGGCCGTGTAATCGCTACCCGTCCGGGACATAAGATCAACAACCAGTTGGCCCGCATGATCCGCAAGGACATCAAACTAAACGAAGTTCAGGCTCCCGTCTATGATCCGAACAGCACTCCGGTTATGGATATCAACCGTATCCGCGAACTGCTCCCGCATCGTTACCCGTTCCTGTTGGTTGACAAGATCATCGAAATCGGCGGCAACTATATCGTGGGTGTGAAAAACATCACGAGCAATGAACCTTTCTTTACAGGCCATTTTCCCCAGGAACCGGTTATGCCGGGCGTACTGCAAGTAGAAGCGATGGCCCAGACCGGCGGGTTGCTCGTTCTGAATTCGGTAGACGAACCGGAACGCTATTCCACTTATTTCATGAAGATCGACGGCGTTAAATTCCGCCAGAAAGTCGTTCCGGGCGACACGCTGATCCTCCGTTTAGAGTTGTTGGCTCCCATCCGCCGTGGTATTTCAACCATGAAAGGATATGTATTCGTAGGTGATAAGCTGGTCAGCGAAGCCGAGTTTATGGCACAAATCGTAAAAAACAAATAATAAATCATAAATCATTATGAACATATCCCCTTTAGCAGTCGTTCATCCCGAAGCTAAAATCGGTCAAAATACAACAGTCGACCCTTTTGCCGTAATCGAGAAAGATGTCGTGATCGGTGACAACTGTCGTATCTATTCGCACGCGACTATTTTAGACGGTGCCCGGATCGGTAACAATTGCCAGGTATTTCCCGGAGCCGTTATTGCCGGCATCCCTCAAGACCTGAAATTTAAAGGAGAAATTACAACTGCCGAAATCGGAAACAACACCATTCTTCGCGAATGCGTAACCGTCAACCGCGGAACGGCCTCCAAAGGTAAAACTGTTGTCGGAAACAATTGCCTGATTATGGCCTATTCCCATATTGCCCATGATTGCTTGCTGAAAGATAATATCATTATCGGCAACGCTTCACAGATAGCCGGAGAAGTAGAGATCGACGACTTCGCCATCGTTAGCGGTGGTAGCCTGGTCCACCAATTTTCCCGTATATCCAAGCACGTCATGGTACAGGGCGGTTCACGTATCGGCAAAGATATTCCTCCTTATACCCTGATCGGACGTGACCCGATCGTGTACTGCGGTATCAATATCGTAGGATTACGCCGTCGCGGATTTACCAACAGCCAGGTATTCTTGATCCAAGACATCTACCGTACACTTTATACGCGTGGCCTCAACAATACGGAAGCCTTGAAAGCCATCGAAACCGAATACGAGCCCAGCGAAGAACGGGATCTGATCCTGAACTTCATCAAATCATCCCAGCGCGGTATCGTCAGGGGTTCGATCGATGAGTAAATAATGTAACAAAAAATAATAACGATTATGGTATTTAGATTTCTAATTCTATCAGATGAAGTTGACGACTTCAAACGCGAGATTAAGATCGACTCGGAAGCGACATTCTTGGATTTGTACAATGCCATTATGGACTCTGTTGGGTATACAAAAGATCAGATGTGTTCTTTCTTCATCTGTGATGACGACTGGAGCAAGAATACGGAAATCACACTGGTTGAAATGGATACCACTTCTGAGGTGGACAATTATATAATGGAAGATACACGTCTGGAAGAGCTTCTTGAAGACGAGCATCAGAAGTTGCTTTTCGTCTTCGATTATATGACCGAACGTGCTTTCTTCATGGAACTCCGCGAAATCATCCCGGGCAAAGATCTAGACAAAGCCGTATGCAGCAAATCTATCGGTGAGGCACCTGTACAGATCATGTCGTTCGACGAGATGGACACCAAAGCCGGCAACACCGAAATAGGTGAAGATTTCTACGGCGATTCCGAATACGATATCGACGAACTCGATAAAGAAGGTTTTGACGGGCTCGGCGACGGACCGATGGAGAACCCCTATGACGAATTCAATTGACAATACTCTTATCATCCTATTGGGGCCGACAGGAGTCGGCAAGACGGAACTGAGCCTGCGTATAGCAGAGCATTTCGGTTCTCCGATCATTTCTTCCGACTCCCGTCAGCTTTATAAAGACCTTCCGATAGGTACGGCTGCCCCTACGGCTGAACAGATAGCACGTGTACGCCATTATATGGTCGGCACATTGTCACTCACCGATTATTACAGTGCGAATAATTTCGAAGAAGATGTGATGTCCCTGCTCAGGGAACTCCACCAGACACATCCGACCGTCGTTATGACAGGTGGCAGCATGATGTATATCGATGCCGTTACAAAAGGGATCGACGACATCCCCACTATCACCCCCGAAATCCGGACTGCCATCTATAGACAATTTGAAGAAGAAGGGCTCTCTCCTATCCTTGCCGAGTTGAAAGAGGCCGATCCTTTGCATTACGAAGAGGTCGACCGCAACAATTATAAGCGTGTGATCCACGCCGTAGAAATCTGCCGTATGACAGGCAAACCCTATTCTTCTTTCCGTACCAACACCCGCAAAGAACGGCCTTTCCGGATCATCCAGATAGGACTTACCCGTGACCGTGAAGAACTTTACGACCGCATCAATCGCCGTGTAGACCAAATGATGGCCGATGGCATGATGGAAGAAGCACGCCGCGTCTATCCTTTCCGCGAATTGAACTCCCTTAACACAGTCGGTTACAAAGAACTGTTCAAGTACCTGGATGGCGAATGGACATTAGATTTCGCTATTGAAAAGATAAAACGCAACTCCCGCGTTTACGCCCGCAAACAAATGACCTGGTTCAAACGGGACACCAGCATCCGATGGTTTCATCCGGATGATGAAAAGGCAATAATGGATTATCTGGATCAACAAATTCGGACTATTTCTTAAACACCAGATAAACCGCTGCCACCAGAAACAGGAAAGCCAGTGCGTGGTTCCACTTAAACGATTCGCCTTTGAAGGCTATCGAGCTGAAACCGACAAAGACGACCAGCGTAATCACCTCCTGGATCACCTTCAACTGGATCAGGTTAAACGGCCCACCATTATCGCGAAAGCCCATCCGGTTTGCCGGAACTTGGAAGCAATATTCGAAAAATGCCAGAAACCAGCTGAACAGGACAACACCGATCAACGGCAGATGCTCGAACCAGCTGAACTGCTGCTTCATCTTCAGGTGCCCATACCAAGCACACGTCATAAAGATATTGGATGCGACCAATAACAGAATAGTATAAAATCCTTGCATGAGATGATTTATGATTTATAATTTATGATTTTCGGAAGATAATTTTCCTGGATATTCGACATACTGTTCCAAAGGCTATAACGCGCCTCGGGGTTGATCACCTCCAGACGCGACAGCACCTCCTTCATGTCCGAACGGCTGGAGCCGGATTCGTACGGGCAATTCTTAATCTGTTTCCGATATCCCCTCCACGCAGCAATCCGGGTCAAGTCTTTCTCCTCCACCAGACACATGGGGCGGATAATCTCCATATCGAACTTATCCATCTTCAAGCGCGGCGGCATCGTTCCGATCGCTCCCTGGTAGATCATGTTCATCAGAAGGGTTTCAAGAATATCGTCCTGATGATGTCCGAGGGCAATCTTGTTGCAACCATGCTTCTTTGCTATATCAAACAAGGCTTTCCGCCGTGTCCAGGAGCAAAGGAAACAAGGGGATTTACGGGTATCGGTCGAAGCGTCGAAACTCGTCTCATGCACGAAAAAGGGAAGGCCGTACTCGTCTGTCCGGCTTTTCAAGTAGCTGATATCCGAACGATAAGGAATATTCGACATCACGATATGTGTCACGACCACCTCGAACCGGGGCCGGAATATCTTGGAACGGCGTCCGAGCAGATCCACCAGCGCCAGCGAATCTTTCCCCCCCGACAATCCGATCAATATGCGGTCGCCATCCACAATCAGGCCGTATTCGAATATCGCCTTCTTGACTTTCTCTTCTACTTTACGAAACAGGAGTTCCTCTTCTGTCAACTTTGCCATACTTTACTAATTAAGAATTAAGAATTAAAAATTAAGAATTAAAAAATAAGGGTTTTGATTCTTGATTTTAATTCCTATTTTTGTAATCAGACACAAAAGTAATGATTTATGATTTTAGATTTATGAATTATAAGCCATAAATCCGAGTCATAGATCATAATTCATAAATCATAAATCGATGAATTGGTTATCTAATAAACTGTTTTACACAATAGGAATTACGTTACTCTGCGGCGGGCTGCATGCACAAAGTCTGGCTGAAGCAAAAAAATTATACAACGAAGGAAAGTACGCAGAAGCCAAACCCGCCTTTGAAAAGCTGGTTAAGCAAGCGCCAAGCAATTCCTCCTATAATCATTGGTATGGTGTCTGCTGCTACGAGACTGGCGATCTGACCGGTGCGGAAAAGCATTTGAAAGTAGCTGTCAAACGCAAAGTACAGGAAGCATACCGTTATATGTCCGAAGTCTACTACAAGACCTATCGTTTCGACCAAGCCGGAGAAATGCTGGAAGAATACATCAACCTGCTGGCAAAGAAAAAACAGGACCCACAAGCGTTCGAAGCCAAGCTCGATCTGGCAAACAATGCACAACGCATGATGGAAAAGGTGGAAGACATTCAGATCATTGATAGCCTGGTCGTGGACAAAGACAATTTCCTTTCCGCCTATATCTTGAGTGAAGAAAGCGGCACACTCGATTCCTACAAAGATTTTTTCCAGACAAACGAGCCTGTAAGTTCAACCGTATACAAGAACCAGAAAGGCGACAAGATTTACTATGCACATTCGACGGACAACGACCATTATTGCCTTTTCACCCAGTCCATGCTTATGGACGAATGGGGTGACGAAAAACAGTTACCGATGAATATCAACAGCAATGATGACGACAACTACCCGTTCGTCCTTTCCGATGGCGCTACAATCTATTATTCTTCCAAAGGGAACGGTTCGATTGGCGGTTATGACCTCTTTGTCACCCGCTACAACATCAATTCTGACACTTATCTGGCACCAGAGCAGTTGGGTATGCCGTTCAATTCGCCCTACAACGATTATATGATGGTCTTCGACGAAGTGAAAGGATTGGGATGGTTCGTGTCCGACCGTTTCCAACCGGAGGGTAAAGCCTGCGTCTATCTTTTTATCCCGAACCCGGAGCACAAACGAGTGGAGAGCGAAGACATCGAAATGAAACGGACCCGTGCCGCGATTACTTCCATCCGGGATTCCTGGAAAGAAGGTTCCGACTATACCGATCTGATTCGCCTGTCCCATACGGAAATACCCTACGGAGAGGAAAAGATCGAAAAGGATTTTGAATTCATCATCGCAGGTAATATCGTCTATTACAAGCTCGATGAGATCAACAGCCCAGAAGCAAAGAGCTATTACGAAAAAGTAGTTGCCTTGAACAAACAGATCAAAGAGTTGAATGAAAAACTCGATGGTCTGCGCACTTCCTATGTCAAAGGCAACACGGCCCGCAAAGAGCAGTTGAAGCCTACCATCCTGCAAGCGGAAGAACAACTGAATGCTTTGCTGGAACAACCCGGCGAATTGGAAAAGAAAGCCCGTAATGCAGAGATCAATTATCTGAAAAACAAACGATAAAACAAGTGCCTATATGATATTTGAAACGTTCATCATCGCTTTTCTAATGGTTGTAGCCATTGTACTCATCCTGCTGGAAATATTTATGTTACCAGGTATCACGGTTGCCGGTGTCGGAGGATTCCTTTTTGCTGCCGGTGGCCTGATCTATGCCTACTCGGTCGGTACGCCGGTGGGAAATGTGACATTGGCGGTATCATTGCTCGTATTCGTAGCCTCCTTCGTCTGGTTGTTGCGTTCCAAATCCTTCAACCGGGTGGCTTTGAAAACCGACATCGATTCCAAGCTGGTGTCCAGCCGTGATCTGGGGATCGTGCCGGGTGACGAAGGGTTGACACTTTCACGCCTCGCTCCAATCGGGAAGGCCCGTATTAACGGGATTATGGTGGAAGCCAAATCGGTGGACGAACTGATTGACGAAAACACACCGGTCGAGGTGATACGCGTCGACGGTTATAATGTAATCGTGAAAATTAAAAGTTGAAAAATAAATCATAATTCATAAATCATAATTCTACTCACATGGAAATGACCTTTGTACCTCTCACCCTTTTGGGGGCAGCGATATTGCTGCTGGTAATTTTCTTTTATTATGTGCCGTTCCTCCTATGGATCTCGGCAAAAGTTTCAGGTGTCAACATCTCGCTGATACAGCTTTTCCTGATGCGTATCCGTAACGTGCCGCCTTATGTCATCACTCGCGCCATGATCGAAGCCCACAAAGCTGGTCTGAAAATGCTGACTCGTGACGAACTGGAAGCACACTACCTGGCAGGCGGACATGTCGAAAAGGTTGTCCATGCCCTCGTTTCCGCATCGAAAGCGAATATCGACCTCCCTTTTCAGATGGCAACCGCTATCGACTTAGCAGGACGTGACGTATTCGAAGCCGTGCAGATGTCGGTAAACCCGAAAGTCATCGACACACCTCCCGTTACAGCCGTTGCCAAAGACGGTATTCAGCTGATCGCCAAAGCGCGTGTGACGGTCCGTGCCAATATCAAGCAGTTAGTCGGAGGGGCCGGCGAAGAAACGATTCTGGCCCGTGTCGGCGAAGGTATTGTATCCTCTATCGGTTCGTCTGAAAATCATAAAAGCGTATTGGAAAACCCAGATTCCATCTCCAAACTGGTTCTCCGCAAAGGTTTGGATGCGGGGACTGCATTCGAAATCTTGTCCATCGACATCGCCGATATCGACATAGGCAAGAACATCGGAGCTTATCTGCAAATGGACCAGGCTCAAGCCGACAAGAATATCGCCCAGGCAAAGGCCGAAGAACGTCGTGCTATGGCCGTTGCTGTCGAACAGGAAATGAAAGCCAAAGCACAGGAAGCCCGTGCAAAGGTTATCGAAGCCGAAGCCGAAGTACCCAAGGCTATGGCCGAAGCTTTCCGTAGCGGCAATTTGGGTATCATGGACTATTATAAGATGAAGAATATCGAAGCAGACACCAGCATGCGAGAAGCAATCGCCAAACCGTCAAGTGCACCTTCGAAACCATTAAAAGACTAATAAGGATTTATGATTTCAGATTTATGATTTATTATCCACACATAAATCTGAAATCATAAATATAAAATCATAAATCAAATGATCGCTCCTTCTGAACTTATTATCAATCCCGATGGCAGTTGCTTCCACCTCCATCTGAAACCGGAACAGCTCGCCGACAAGATCATCATGGTCGGCGATCCCGATCGCGTAAACACTGTCGCCTCCTATTTCGATACGAAAGAATGTGAAGTGTCGAGCCGTGAATTCCACACCATCACCGGTACTTACAAAGGGAAGCGTATCACGACGCTTTCACACGGCATCGGGACCGATAATATCGACATCGTCCTGAATGAACTGGACGCTCTGGCAAACATCGACTTTGCCTCTCGCACCATCAAACCGGAATTCCGGCAACTGACAATGGTGCGTGTCGGCACTTCAGGAGGATTGCAACCGTTTGTTCCTGTCGGGACTTATGTCGCTGCCGGAAAATCGATCGGGTTCGACGGAGTCCTGTATTTTTATGCCGGCTCCGAGGAAGTGCGCGACAAGGCTTTCGAATCGGAACTGATAAGACAATTGGAATGGAAGCTAAACGATATCAAGCCCTATGTTGTTTCCGCTGATCCTTCTCTGGTCGAACAGATCACGCAAAATGATATTATCCGGGGAGTAACGATTGCGGCCAACGGTTTCTACGGTCCGCAAGGTCGTCGGCTCCGCCTGCCACTCGCCGATCCGGAGTTGAACCGGAAAATAGAAGCCTTCAAGTTCAACGATAGCCGGATTACCAACTTCGAAATGGAGAGTTCGTCCCTCGCCGGGCTGTCCGCCTTGATGGGACATCGTGCCATGACCGTGTGCTGCATCATTGCCGGACGGGTAACCCAAGACATGAATACCGAATACAAAGGTTCCATCGCCGGGCTGATCGAAACAGTATTGGATCGGATCTAAAAAAGCTATGCTTTACGGGGGCTACCCCTATGGGTTATGCCACCTAATACATAGGGTTATGGTTACTAAAACAAAGTCGATAAATCATGGAATGGGGAAAGACAATATTATCATCTTTGGAATGGGGAAAAACCATCTCCAACAGAGAAGAGAAAGAGAGAGTGGCAGACATCATTTCCTCGATGGTAAAAGAGGGAGAAATCATCGGAGTAGGTTCGGGTTCGACTGCCTATCTGGCCTTATTGAAAATCGCCAGACGGATGAAAAACGAACAATTACATATCCGTGCAATCCCAACTTCACAGGAAATCCGTATGGCATGTGTCCGTTTGGGTATCCCTGTCACCAGCCTGTGGGAACACAAACCGGACTGGACATTCGACGGGGCCGACGAAATAGACACGGAACATAATATGATCAAAGGGCGCGGAGGAGCAATGTTCAAAGAAAAGCTACTGATCAACTCCAGTCCCCGCACCTATATTATCGCCGATCCATCCAAGATCGTAACCCAATTAGGATCCCGCTTCCCGGTCCCTATAGAGATATTTCCCGAAGCACTTACCTACGTCGAAGAAGTGCTCCGGGCTTATAATCCCAAAGAAATCAAATTAAGAATGGCTAAAGGGAAAGACGGCCCTGTGATCACGGAGAACGGGAACCTGATTCTCGATGCCTGGTTCGATCATATCCCCAACAACCTGGAAGAATCGATCAAGTCGATCACCGGGGTTATCGAAAGCGGGCTGTTCATACACTACGACGTGCATATCATTTCATAAAACCCTGATCATTCAAGACTTTCAGTAATACACCGGAGAAATATTCATTATTAGCCTTCGTATAACGTACATCCGTAAATACCTGGGCCAATGTCTCTTTATCATTCTCCCGTACAAATTGCTTATTTACTTCCAGTTCCTCCTTATCGTGATACAATGCATCAATAGAAGTTGGCGTATAATCCGTATAAACCTCCTGGTGAACCACTGCTCCAAGTGGCAGACGTTCCACCTGATCAGGCATTCCGTCGGGATAGCCGACCGTGACTGTCACGATAGGGACAACCAAGCGTGGAAGCGACAAGGCGTCGATAATCTTATCTGCATTATAAGCCGTCGTTCCCAAATAACAGATCCCCAAACCTTTTTCTTCTGCTGCCGTACAGAAACTCTGGGCAAACAGCATCGCATCAATAGTCGAAGCGATAAAAGTTTGGAAATTGTCGAAACCGGCCAGGGCATCACGCTGCTCCGCCCATTTTACAAAACGGTTGGCATCAGCACAGAAAGTGAGCACGACTGGAGCTGTCGTAATCATCGGCTGATTGAAATGGGCTGGAGCCAACTTTTCCTTATTCGCCTTATCGCGAGTAATGACCACGCTATACAGTTGCATATTCCCCGTATTGGATGCACGGGTGGCAACTTCCAGCAATTCATTCAACAAAGCATCCGGAATGTCCTGAGTCGTATATTTACGGATCGTCCGTCTGTTTTTCATATTTTCCAACATAACTTACATATTTAGTTGATGACAAAATCGATCAATAACAAAGGCCAAGCGCCCAGATAGGTATCTTGTTTCCTACACTCTTGGGCTGCCCGTGTATGGCGGCAAACGTATTTTCTACATTCTTGATACGTTCATAGTCCATCAACGGATCACCAATCACGAACGTGTACTTTCCATTCACACGATAGTCTCCATTATGCAGAAGTTCCACCGTTCCACAATTAGACATCTGATCGACGAAAAACGTTTCTCCCAAGTAAATCCGCTCCATCTCCCGGAAAAGGCTTGCCATCAGATTCGTGTTCGCCAAGAAAGAGCGATACGAACGGGTCAGTCCGCCGTCTTCTTTCCTGACTTGTAGAATGCGGAGCACTCCTATTTCTTTTATATAATCCAGCAACTTGTGTATTTGTGTGTTATCCATCTCATACTTGGATGTCAGAACCTGCATGCGGGGAAACTCCGGAGCTTCTTTGGCAAGCTGAATCAGCAATTGTTTCATCTTCCGGGACATGGCATTGTTCATCTGGCGAATGGCAGGCAGGTCCACATCAACCGAATCCCGCACCAAATCCTGCAAACGAAAATTGAAAGCATCCGGATCTTCCCAATAGAAAGGATAGCAGCCATGTTCCAGATAATTCCGGAAAATGGGGACTATGTTTATCTCGTCCATCACCTGTTGCGTCACTTCCGCATGGTGAAGCAAAAGCTCGTCCAATGGGATCGGTTTGAGGTCCAGCGCACCTTCATAGGACAAATATTCACGAAACGACATGGTATGCAACGTATACCAATCGCCTTTCCCGCCCAAAGACGGCTCCATCTTTTCACCTTCGACTAGCGAAGGTGCGGCAAACACAATTTGCATATCAGGATAATCGTCATGCAAACGCTCTATCGCCTGTATCCAGTTTCCATATCGATGGACATTATCCAAGAAAAGATGCCTCCCTCCCTTCTCATGGAATCGCCTGACCGTTTCGGACAACATGTGCCGTTTCTGAAACCATATATTATCAAGTGGCAAATACAGGGCTTCATGAGAATCACCATAAGTCGATTTGATATGCTGTAACAAAAGCGTAGTTTTTCCCACCCCTTTCGCTCCAAAGAGACCGATCAACCTCCTGTCCCACTTGACCTGCCGGGATAAGTAACGTTGGAAACTCAGATTTACGCCTTTAAGTAATTGCTCATGGTTTAACCGAAACATGTCCATATTTTAACTGATTTGACACAAAAATACTATATAAAAGCCAATCTACAAAACCAACAACTCGCAGGAAAAATAGTTTTTTTGTACCTTTGCCCACATAAACCAATAAACAAATGGAAACGTCTAAAGTTTACTTTACCAATCTCCGTACAACTCCGTCCAGCAACTTGTTGGACAAGATGGAACGTCTCGTAAAACGTGCAGGCATAGCAAACATTGATTTCCAGAATCAGTTTGTAGCGATCAAGATCCACTTCGGCGAACCGGGCAACCTAGCCTTTATTCGACCAAACTATGCGGCCCGGATGGCCACGTTGCTTCGCAGTTTAGGGGCGAAGCCTTTTCTGACAGATTGCAACACATTGTATTCAGGTCGTCGCGCCAATGCTGTAGATCATCTGGAAAGTGCAATGGAAAACGGCTTCAATCCCATTTCCGCCAAATGCGATGTGATTATCGCCGACGGCCTGAAAGGGACCGAATACCGTGAAATCGAAATCGACGGTGAATATTGCAAAGCTCCCAAAATCGGTTCCGCCATTGCCGATGCAGATATTGTCATTTCCATGAACCACTTCAAAGGACACGAGCAGACCGGATTCGGCGGTGCATTGAAGAACCTCGGCATGGGATGCGCCAGCGTGGGGGGCAAACTTGAACTTCACTCGGCATCGCAACCCAGAATCGACATCGAAAGTTGTAAGGGTTGTAATATATGCGTCAAACATTGCCGCCACGATGCCATTCATTTGAATACTTCCCATAAAGCAGAAATCGACTACGGCAAATGTGTTGGTTGCGGCCAATGCGTAGCTCTTTGCCAATACGATGGAGCCGTCATGGGTGAAGGCGACACGTCTGAACGTTTGAACTATAAGATCGCCGAATACACCCAAGCAGTCTTGTCGGGCAAACCGAATTTCCACATCAGTTTTATCATGAATGTCTCACCTGAATGTGATTGTTGGAATCACAATGATGCTGCGATTGTGCCAGATCTGGGCATCGCCGCCTCTTTTGATCCGGTCGCATTAGACAAGGCTTGTGCCGATATGGTGATCAAGGCCCCGATCCTGGAGACAGGCAACCGCCTTTCAGACGCTCCGCATCACGAACATCTGGAAGGTTGCGACAAATTCCATCTCATGCACCCCGACACAAACTGGCAAGCAGGGCTGGAACATGCTGAAAAGATCGGCCTCGGAACACAGGAATATGAATTAATAACCATATAGAAGAATGGAAGATACTATCTGCGCCGTATCAACTGCCCCCGGAGCTGGAGGAATTGCCGTCATCCGTATCTCCGGACCAGAAGCAATCGCAATCTGCAACACGATATTCGTACCGCGTATAACAGGGAAAGATCTGTTGTCACAGAAAGCTTATACACTGCGTTACGGTAGTATCAGGCGGAATAAAGAACTCATAGACGATGTGCTAGTCGCCCTTTTCCGTGCACCTCATTCTTTTACCGGCGAAGACACGGTAGAAATCACTTGCCACGGTTCCGTCTATATCCAGCAGCAGATCATGCAACTTTTGATTGAAAGCGGTTGCCGCTCCGCCCTCCCCGGCGAATATACTCAACGCGCCTTCATGAACGGTAAGATGGACCTGAGTCAAGCCGAGGCGGTCGCCGATTTGATCGCCTCGACTTCAGCCGGCCAGCACCGTTTGGCATTAAACCAGATGCGCGGGGGGTTCAGTCATGAATTAAAGAACTTACGTGAACAACTTTTGCATATCACTTCTTTGATGGAACTGGAGCTGGATTTCAGCGACCACGAGGAACTGGAGTTTGCCGACCGAAGTGAACTTAGCACGTTGGCAACCCATATCGAAACCGTTATATCGCGTTTGGCCAACTCTTTCAGTGTAGGAAACGCAATCAAGAACGGTGTTCCTGTTGCGATCATAGGTGAAACAAATGCCGGAAAATCGACTCTGCTAAACGTCCTGCTGAATGAGGATAAAGCGATTGTCAGCGATATCCACGGTACAACCCGCGACATTATCGAAGACACAGTCAGCCTCGGAGGGATCACTTTCCGCTTCATCGATACCGCCGGTATCCGAGAAACGCACGATGCGATCGAAAGTATCGGCATCGAACGCACCTTCCAGAAGCTCGATCAAGCAGACATTGTCCTCTGGATGATAGATGCAGCCGATGCCTCCCTACAGATCGCCCAATTATCTGAAAAAATACTACCCCGCTCGAAAGGGAAACAGCTAATCCTCGTTTTCAACAAGGCCGACCTGCTCACCGACCGTCAGTTTAAAACAACCGACCTTCCCGATAATGTACAATCGATCTTCATATCGGCCAAGAAAAGAGAGCATATCGACGAGTTACAGGATCTCCTGATCCAAGCTGCTCATATCCCCTCTTTATCCTCAAACGACGTCATCGTCACTAACATCCGTCACTACGAAGCCCTAACCCACGCCCTCGACTCCATCCACCGTGTCCAGGAAGGCTTATCCGCCAACCTTTCCGGAGATTTCATCTCCCAAGATTTAAGAGAATGCATCTTCCACCTCTCAGACATCGTTGGAGAAGTCACAACAGACCAGGTGTTGGGGAATATATTTGAGAGATTTTGTATCGGCAAGTAACTACTTGATTATCAATTTGTTAAATTGATTATAATCGATTAATATGGCGCTCTTTACGGGGCGCCTTTTTGTTGCTCAAATATCGTTGATAATCGTTGCTAAGCCTTTTTACGCCATTTTTTGTACCTCCTGTGTACCTCACCACGAAAATCCAAGGATTATCGTTGGCAAGGTCGTGGAGAACTTTTACGCCATTTTACGGGATTTTACGGAGTTATACAAAAATATTGGAGAAATAAGGAGAAATAACATGAGTAGCAACATTGAAATCAGACGAATCTGTGTGTGGTGCAAGCAAGAATTCATTGCGCATAAAACAACTACAACCTGTTGTTCGCACAGATGTGCAAACCTTCTGTATAAACAGAAGAAACGTGAAGCTTCCATTAGAGCTAACAACCAGGTTGTCGAAAAAGTCATCAAGGAAAAGCCGATTGAAAAGATCAGAGACAAGCCTATTCTTACTATCACAGAAGCTGCCACATACATTGGAGTAACCCGACCTACTCTTTATAGCTATCTGAAAAGAGGTGAATTAAAAGCCTCCCGACTTGGATATAAATTTCTATTGAAAAAGGAAGATATTGATAACTTATTCAATAAACCTATAGAATTTAAGATTCCGGTCAGAGACAAACCTTCCATTAATGACTTTTACACCACAGCTGAAGTCAAGGAAAAGTATGGAGTAAAGGATTCCTGGATATTCCATATCGCTAAGGAACATAATATCCCACGAACCTTTCACCGTGGGAAAACCTATTGGAGCAAAAAGCATATTGATGACTACTTTGCAAAGAAAGTTCCTGATCCTGAAATCAAGGAATGGTACAGCACACAAGACATGCAGGAGAAGTTCGGCATGACACTAACGGCCATTTATTCTTTTGTATCAAAGAATGCTATTCCTAAAAAGAAGGTCGGCATCATGGTGTACTACTCCAAGAAGCATGTGGACATCGCCAAAGGTCTCATAGCTCCAGAAGAGCCCAAATACTACACTATTGCCGAAGCAATGGAGCGATTCAATCTGACACGGGACCAACTCTACCATTATGTGAAATACCATAATATCCCCCGTATTAAGGTCGGTAAATATACCAAGATTCTGCGGGCAGAGCTGGACAAGTTATTTGAGCCTTCAAAGATAGAATGAGCCGAAAGTTATTTTCCGGTGATAAATATCACCATCAGAACACCTATTTTATTTGCAACAAAAACAAGTATTAATCAAAAAACAATATAGCTATGACACTTACATGCACCAACGTAACTTTGAGACAAAAACCATTGCGTAACGACCGTATATCTCTTTATCTGGATTATTATCCGGCCATCCGCAATCCTTACACGATGAAGATGAGCCGCCGGGAATTCCTCGGCATCTACATCTATGCCAAGCCAAAGAACGAGCAGCAAAGAATGTTCAATCAGGATATGCTGAACAAAGCAGAGGCAATCCGCTGTATCCGTGTCCAGTCGCTTATCAATGAAGAATTCGGGTTCCTAGACAAGAACAAGCAAAAGGTAGATTTCCTCGCCTACTTCCGGACAAAGGCACGGGAAAAGTATGAGAAATGGGATTGTGTTTACAACCACTTCGAGAAATTTGTCGGCGGCAAATGCACCTTTGGTGATGTCACCGTAGAACTGTGCGAGAAGTTCAGGGATTACCTGCTCAAATGCAAACAAATCAATCATCCCAATGCTTATATCTCACGTAATTCGGCAGCCGGCTATTATTCTACCTTCCGAGCACTATTGAAAATAGCCTATAAAGAAAAGATGTTGCGCGAGAACTTGAACGACTTTCTGGAAAAGATAGAATGGAAAGAGGTCAAGAAAGAGTATCTAACACTTGATGAAGTCAAAAAACTGGCAGCAACGCCATGCAAGATTCCTGTCTTGAAACAGGCCTCCCTATTTGCTTGCATGACCGGTCTCCGTATCAGTGATATTTTGAAGTTGGACTGGCGTGATTTTGAAGTCGGCCCAGATCAGGGCTACTACATCCGTATCTGCACCGAAAAGACAGAAACAGAAGCCACCCTACCCATCAGTCAGGAGGCACTGGAGTTGTGTGGCGAATGGGGCACCGGAAAAGTCTTCAAAGGCTTAACTCGCTCCATGACCCATCATCCCCTGAAACAATGGATTGCCGAAGCCGGAATCAGGAAACACATAACCTTCCACTGCTTTAGGCACTCGTATGCCGTCATCCAAATCTCTTTAGGTACAGACATTTACACAGTATCGAAGATGCTGACGCACAAAAATGTTACCACCACTCAAATCTATGCTGATTTGGTCAATTCCAAGAAGCGAGAAACGGCGAATAAGATTTCATTAAAGTAGGAAGAAACTTATAGTAGACAGGAAAATCCATTTTCTTTGCATAAAGCTCCGTTCCACTTTAATCATTAAAACAAAAAGAGATATGGCAAATATTACATTCAAAAAGCTTGTCGAGCAAGAATATGCTAAGTTTCGAGCAGATGTGAAAGAGATTTTTTCCATAGCTGTCATTGAGACTTTTGGAAATCCGGATCATCAAGATGAAATTATTCCAGATAATGATATAGACCTATCTTTATACAACCCTCAATGTGAAGCGCTGGCTGTATATGCCGAAGGGGAAAAAGTTGGAGGTGTCGCTGTCAAGATTGACTCTCAAACGGGAATCAATTGGTTGGATCTGTTTTATGTTTATCCTGATAAACATGGACAGGGACTTGGACTTCAAATATGGAAAGGTCTGGAAAAGAGATACCCCAATACCAAAGCTTGGCGTCTGATAACTCCCTATTTTGAAAAGCGCAATATCCATTTTTATGTAAACAAATGTGGCTTTAAAATTGTCGAATTCTTCAATAAAGCGCATCGAGATTCTTCCATACCATCAGGTAGAAGTGATTTTCATGATGAATATTTTATATTCGAAAAAATAATAGACTAAATCGAAAGTGAATTATAGCACCTATTATAAGGTGTTCCCATCATGTTAAATCTGTGTCAGGTTAATCAAATCTGATGCAGATTTTTTATTTTAAAGCATGATAGAGTCCTCAAACTGACTTTTTTCGGTAAAAAACAAGAAATTTACAATCCGCTGAATATTAGCTATGTAATGTGATGACATCTGATGAAATCTATTGTCAAAAGGCCATAGTAGACCAATACTATTGATTTTTTGAAAAAATAATCCTATATATTTGTAGCTGAACAATTAGCAAATATCATCATGAATCAGAAAAAAGCAGAATATATAGCACTTTATTCCTTGGTGTTTGGAGTCATTTTAGTCTTTGGTATTTTAATCCGCCAATTTGTTTTATCCAAAGGTATTGACGACTTCAGTAGTACTGTCGCATTTTTTGCAACAGTTGTTGTATTAACAGCACTCTATGCCAGTTTGCAGATAACTTTCAATCAGTTACTACTTCCACGCATAGAAGCTTTTCTATTTCGCTTCTCTGCTTTTCAAAAGATGAAAGATAACAATGACGCCGTTTCTGTTTCGGAAGACCTTACAATCGAAGACTCAAGCCAGGCTACTCCCAATGTCATTGACCCTGCTCCTACCACTGAAGAAACAATCTCTGAACCTTCAGAATATGAAGTTATGCGAACCTATGCTATCGCAGAAAAGAATCATGCTATTCAAACCAAATTAGAAAAGGTCATTAGCTATACGAAGCAAACAATGGTCGCCTATATGAGTGAAGAAGATCTCAACCGTTTATGTGCATACATCGTAGAATATAGTTCAGGCGATACCTTACAAAAGATATCGCCTGTAAAGGTTGACTCACAACTTAAAAGCATTGATATAATGCACTTTGGATGGAATATTGGTAAAGCGTTTAGTAAAAAGCGTATTAATACCGCTACTTTCATCAAGAATGTTTTTGCCCATACCCTCCGTGACTTGGAAATCTCAACGATTGAACGTAAAATGTCACATACGGAATCAGTGTGCTGCATCAAACTGGATAGAAAGATTATTTAAATAAAATCTTAATCAGCTTTAAATTTAAAAATGTAACATATCCTAATAAGCACTTTTATTTTTTCAAAAAATAGAGTGCCAATGTTATTATTGGTTGATAACAAAAAGAGGGCAAGAAATCTTGTCCTCTTTTTGTAGGCGGCAAGGGAGTCGAACCCTCATGGCGAAGCTATTGATTTCAGAGTATGCTTTTACCACGCATTCTTTTTCGGCATTAACCGCCCAGTCCGCCAAATGCCCACCACTCTAAAAAGTTACCTACCGTATTCATATTATTCAGAGATTTAGTGAAATTAAACGAGTTAATCCATCCAAGTACAAACTGGTAAAAAGTTGGCAACGGACACCCGAATAAATGAGTAGATATTAACATACCCCTACGTTCAATCAAATTCATTGCAAATTAAAAAAAAACTTTTTAAACAGAGTTTTTACTGTTCACAATTTATCATGGTAGAGTCAACAAGCAAGTGCAATTATAGTCATAAAAATGAAATTCATCCAAAAATCGTCATTATTAAAAGAAAAATCAATAAAGATTTGCAAACTTTAAAATAATCGTTTACATTTGTGCATATCAAAACTCTAACTATGAAAAGAAACCGAAACCTTGACAGCAAAAACAAAAAGAATTATTGACCAAAGCCAGGCTATGATTAGTAAGGCTTTTTGTACGGGTGGTATTTATACCACCCGTTTTTGTTGCTCCCATTTCTCGAAAAAATACTCTTTGGGGCTTCTGAAGCCCAGCTTTTCCCGAGGCCTACGGTTGATCTTCTTCTGTATCTCCATGACGAAACGGTCGCTCACCGTATTAAAATCAGTGCCTTTTGGGATGTACTGCCTAACCAGCTTATTGGCATTCTCTATAGCCCCTTTTTGCCAAGAGCAATAACTGTCCGTAAAATAGACGGTAGCTCTTAATTTTTTCTCTATGAGTTCATGGCAGGCAAACTCGCCTCCGTTATCTGTTGTTATGGTCCTAACGCCTTTGCCCCTATAAGGGAACAGAAGGCGGTTCACCACTCTCGGCAGGGAAGCTGCCTTCTTGCCATCGGGGAGCTTTTCCATCAGCAATAAGTTGCTTGACCTCTCGGTTAAGGTAAGGATCGCCCCTTTGCCCTCCTTGCCAACGATAAGATCCATCTCCCAGTCGCCGAAGCGGGTGCCATCCGCTTCCAAAGGGCGTTCGCGGATACTCGTGCGGTTGGGGATGTTCGTGACTTTTGTAGGACAAAGACGGAATATATGCCGACGATACTTCATCTTGTGACGACAATGGGAAGCAAGCTCACCACTAAAGTCCGCACGTATACGTCTATAGAGGGTCTCATGGGAGATCTTATACCTTTCCTCTTCAAATAACCGGATATTTGCATGGGAGACCAATCTTCTTCTACCAACAAACGCAACGCCTCTTTTTCTATGGCGCTAGGAATTTTACGATTGCCGGGGAGACGTTCACGCCGTTCGCGCGACATCTCATCCGCAAGGCTATAACTATAAACACGATGACTTTTATTGCGTCTGAGCTCACGACTTACCGTACTGGCCGACACTCCTATTTGAAGAGCTATCGCTTTTTGGGTCTTACCTTCTTTTAGTCCCAAAGATATTGCATATCTTTGCTCACGGGTTAATTGTTTATACTTCATAACAATACAAAAATAGTTAATCCTAAGGAGACTTCGGTCTCCTTTTTTATTGTATTGCTAATTGATTCTACGCTCTCAGGGGCTATGCACCCCTGCCGCTGGGCAAACCCGCAGTGGTTTTTTCATGGAGAACACACTGCGAAGTTGCACTTCTAAGTTGAATTTGCAATCTAGTAATGACGACACTCAAAAGCCGAAAACCAGAGAAGAGGAATTAATGGAAGATGTCATTGAAAGACCAAAGCTCTCACAAGAGGAACAAGCATTTGCTCATAAAGAAGCTGAAGAAGTTGTCCGTGACAAGTTAGTTAAATCTGGTTATGATTGTAGTGGTTGGATTCTTGATGATGATAATGATGGCAGGTGGCATTCATACAATCAAATAGAAGGAAAAATTAAAGATCCTGATGGAGTTCCAGTTAATGTCGTGGTCAAAAGTGCCAAAGGCGGCTACATATATCTGAGTGCAACAGACTTCGAGTTCTTAACGCGAAATAGCAAGAACATCCTTTTAGTATGGGATGGTGATGATGTACACAGTGTTTCTGGAGATGACCTCTTTACAAAAGATTCTAATGTTAATTTGATTTTTGACACAGAGTACACTCCTAAACACTATTATGCAGCCCTCAGCAAAGTATTCCAATATATAAAGAGGACGACTTTTGCTGTAAAGGATCCAAAACGTAATACATTCTCACAAGTAAAAAGTTTTGGTATGGATGCAAAGACAGAAGGCATACAAGAATTGTTTGACGATAATGATTTGTAAAATATGAAGTATACACGAAAAGATTACGAAGCTTTCCTTAGTACAGAGTTAGAGACTCAGATGAGGGAATATGCTCGTTTGGTTGAGACCAAAGCCATTGTTCTGAAAGAACGCGGTGATGTGTTCGTTGGCCGTTTTATAAAACTTCTAGAAAACGGAATGTTAATTTTTAAGGTTAGAGTAAACGACAATATGCCAAGAAAAAACACCTTTTGGACTGCTTCATATTTCATCAATGAAATGGGAAGTTACAGAAACTGGGGAGAACTATCATGGGCTAATCTAAGGAAACAATATCAGCGTGATTGTTCTGAAGCACTTTGCGCTTGGCTATCTAAAAGCGATGAATCAAACTTTTGTTTAGTTGGCATCAAGAATATAAGTGTTGAGTTTGCCCAAATGCTAGAGAAGGAAAAACCGATTGTCGCTTTTGGACCAAGCGACCCACCTTTGGAATACTTGATGAACCTTATAGCCATTGTTAGGGACACTAATTGTGCTGTTACCAAACAAATTCTTGATTATGAACAATCAGAAACTAATAACTGGAATCCTACGAAAGTTGAATCTAATGAAGATTTGAATGCTTTACTTGCTCAAAAGTTACAAGTAAATAATTGCATTGAAATTCAAGGACCTCCAGGAACTGGTAAAACTTATAGAATGGCAGCGTTGTCTGCTGAATTACTAAGACAAGGGAAAAGTGTGTTAGTAACTGCGAACCAATCAAGCCCTAATAGAACTTGTAAAGAAAAAAGATCTAAAGGATTTCCTTGATGCTCATAAGATTACCAAAACAAGCTTAACTGTTGATGAAAGCAAAGAACTGCCAAAGCTACAACCAAACCCAAAGAATCTTTGTAATGCAGCACCTGGCTATCTCTCCCTTGCGACCTTTTATCTTTCCAGCGCATGGGCGAAAGATGCAATAGAAATACCTTTTGACTATGTTATAATGGACGAGGCAAGCCAAGCATTATATCCTATGATAGCCGCCTCAATGAAATTGGGGCGTAAGATAATTTGGATTGGCGACCAAAACCAATTGCCTCCAATAGTCTTAACAGGCAAAGATGTAATTAATAGATACGAATGGGGTGCAATTGTCAAAGGATTCAACACATTGTGTACAAATTTCTCATACCCGTCCTATATGTTAAAAGACACTTTCCGCCTGACGGAAAGAGGTGCTGCATGTACTGGTATCTTTTACAATAATGACCTTAATTCTGTTTCGAAAATTCAAACCATAAAATCTTCCATCAAATGTATGAATAAGAATGGAGGACCAACATTTTTGGGAATGGAACTGGCACCAGGGGATAAAACTCCAACCAAAGCTATAAGTTCAATTATAGCTTTGGTTGAGGAAATTTTATCTGAGGACAATGAATCCAAGATTGCTGTACTTTCCAAGTTCAGACCGACTGTACGACAAATTCAAAAACAATTCATTCTTCAATCAAAGAAAAGTGAAATTCCTGAAAATGTAAAAATAGAGACAGTTGATAGAGTTCAAGGTCTTACTGTAGATTATTGCATCTTCTTTATACCGAATGCATCGCTAAAATATTCTTTGGAGAAAGAGTTATTTAATGTTGCTACATCACGTGCTCAATATTGCACCATAATCATTGCAGACGAGTCATTAATGGGCAAAGATATGGAAGATGCAGTTCGGAAATATCTATTAAAAAGCCAAGATAAAAAATTTGTTACATTTAATAGCATAAAGAATATATCAGTAGGAAATGTATCTGTAAATGTATTGGGAAAAATTGACCTTTCCAAATTCGAGAAGAAACGTAAAGAAATAGTTGAAGGAAAAGAAAACATCTATATAATAGACACGAATGTGTTTGTTAATTGTCCTAACATTATTGATAAAATTGGCCACAAATACACAGTGATAATTCCTGCCAAAGTATTGGAAGAACTTGATAAGCTAAAGTTTAAAAATAATATTGATAAGAATGTTCTCAATACGGCAGCAAGGAATATCAATCTTGCTTTTTCAAAACAATTCTCTAAAATGGAAGATGCTGATATTAACCTTTTACCTATAGGATTTGACAAAAATAATCCTGATTGTCAGATCTTATCGGTGGCATTAAAATACAAAGGAGAAAATCCGATAATACTTACTTCGGACAACATTCTTCAGACACGTGCAAAGGGGTTAGGTATTACAACTATTTCTCTAACTGATTTTTTAAGACAGCTAAGATGAAATGAGACTGTAAATTAAGGTGTATCAAGTAAAGGAAAAAGAAATTATTAACTTTACAGACACATTTTAATTATGAGTAATTCATTTGATTTTGAACAGTTCAAAGCGAATGCCATTGAACAATTGAAGGCCGGTGTCCCTCTTTCCGGCAAGGATGGAGTATTGGTACCGCTGTTGGAGAATCTGCTCAACAGTGCCCTGGAGGGAGAAATGGACAGCCATTTGGAAGGAGGTGAACGCGAATTGAGTAACCGCCGCCACGGCCACATGAGCAAGCATGTACAGACCTCGATGGGAGAAGTGACCATAAACACACCGCGCGACTGGGACGGTACTTTCAATCCCCAAGTTTTACGCAAACGTGAGAAGATCCTTGCGGATTCACTTGCGGACAGAATCATAGACCTGTACGCCATCGGCAAAAGCACAAAATACCGTGGAAGGTTATCAACGCCAGCTCCGTAAGGTAACCAAGAACAAGGGCGTGTTTACATCTGATATCGCACTGGAAAAACTTGTATATCTTGCATTTACGAGAATCCGGAAGAAGTGGACCCAGCCGGTGCAGAACTGGGGGCAGACGGCCTAGCAACTGGCTATCCTGTTCCCGAACAGGTTCAGAATCATAGCCTGACAACATCTTTTGTTTGGAGTTCTTTGACGATATTGATAACTTAACGGAGCCGTTTTGGAATATTGAAGGTCCCAAAACAGCTCCAAAATATAACTTGACACAGTTTAGTTTACACTACCGTTGAAATAGCTATATGAGATATTATACGTTCGATGCTGATATTTTATTATTGCAGGCATCAATGAGAATAATATTTTCATCACTCGAAAGGCCTAGTTCATCCAAAACATTTAGAACTCTTTTATATTCTATTTCATTAAAATAAAGAATAACTTTCATACTCTGATTCGTATTATTTGCAGCTTCATATACTTGAACTTGGTTGGCGATATTTTGTTTTAATTTAGAATTACTTGCAAGTTTAAATTCTACTAGGGTTTTATCTAAATCTCCCTTAGAGATTTTAAAGTCGACAGGTCCTCTACCGTTATTAACTTCAGCATTTACATCAAATATTGTCGCAAACCATGTAAGCTTAAAAAGCAGTTGAAGATCTTTTTCTCTTTTGATAGGTTTACCCTTATGATAGAATAATTTATATCCATCTTTATTTTCTATAAAATCTTTCAGATACATCACTCGCGCTCTTGATGCATCATAAGATCCAATTGCGCTCTCATCATAGAATTGAGTATTAACCTTTAAGATTTGTATCAAGGTTTGTACATTTCTTATAAATACTTCATCTACAGATAAGACTACCTCCTTCGATACATTTTTTGCATTCTCTTTTTCTTCCTCCTTAATTTTTATATAGTAATCCATTAATATAGGGAATCGTGCGATTGTATTTGCAGCCGCTTCATTCATTAATTTGTTCGTAATCTTTTTCTTTGTTAACTGTTTTAAGTAAATATCATTAATTTGATCTCTTAATTCATCATTTGGCAAACTGCTTGTAATGTCTAATAAACGATGTCGCATTTCACTAGCATTAATCCATGTTTCATCTTTAGTAAGAAGATCTTTAGGCGTTAATATTACATAGTCACCATTAAAATATGGCAAGATATATTTTTGGGGCATCCAATTTTCATATTTATAATCAAAATAGACCTTGGAAACTGCAATATTTTTACATTGTTCTAGAGATAGATATTGCATTGCAAAAGTTTGCGTATATTCAAGCAAATATTTTTTTATTAAATTGCAAGTAAAATCACTTATATTATCTCGACCTACACCTACTTTAAACAACGATAATTTCTCTAAATGAGACGTTTCTGTAATCTTCTCATTTTTTAGATCCGGAAAAACGCCTTGAATAGCCTTTGACATAGATTGTCCAAAATCCTTTCCTAAGCCTAAACCTCCATTTCCTGATTCACTATATCCGAGCCAATTTTGCTTGACCTCAGGAAAAGTATACCATCGTTTAATCTTTTCAGATGAGATAAATCCACTTGCCTTATCTCTCAAAAAAGAAAGATAATCCAATATATTTTCATGCAATTGCCTGTATTCTGGCTTTTCACTTGCGTATAATAAAAATGGGTCAATAAAAAGAGGAATATCGTTAAGCAATGATATATTCATTGCCCCATATGACTCTAAAATAGACTCGTCTACATTAAATATATCTGAAAAATATACCATACAGCACTAAAATTAACTATCAAAATACACCACAATAACATTATCAATACAAAAGTCATCAATCCCCATATGATGATAAAATGAAGAAAGTCGATGTACCAGATTCTTCTCTTCCTTTGCCAAAATCTGTTCTCAGCGTTTTATCAAAGTATGTTCCCATCTGTCTGAAAAAGTATGAAAAAAACATTTGAAAGAATCCATAGCTGTCAGAACTACAATGAGACTCGTAACTTAGCTCTCCAATCAGTTTGGGCTCTTTAAGTCAATCAAAATCAGCAGATACATAGAGTTTTTTCTTATGCTTTCTTGGAAGCCCTTTCTCGTTTCTTAAGGCTCAAATCCTGCAAGGCCTTTCCCATTGTATCTTCTTTTGCAAGCAGAAGAATGTCATCATCCAACTGAAGCGCATAAAGCACCCTGAGATAAATGCCTATCGCCACAGTCGGTACACCTTTCTCTATGCGTGAAACTGTAAGGGGCGAACAGGTGGCACGTTCGGCAATCTGTGCGACACTAAGGTTTCTACGCAATCGTGCAAGTCTGATTTGTTCACCCACAGTTTGCATTTTTTGCTCCAGTTTTCTTGGCAATTTGGTACCCATCGTACTTTTTGTCATAGCTCAATCTATCATATAATATACAAATATAAGGATTTTACTTTATTTTATGATAGGTTACGGAAATCTATTTTTCGGATTTATTCTTGCCGCAATCTGCTTGACCACATTATTGGGCGTTGAGACATTAAATACTATTATATTACTCGTAGAGTTCGTATTTCACCTGTAACAAACAATATATTGTTTCTAAAGATACTACAACTTTTATCCTGATATTTATATAAAGACAACACCAATCAGCAGATACTACAATAAATGTATATACACTTTTTGTTACAACAATTTTTGTAGTTACATTTTATGTATTATATTTGTGTATTAAATCAAAATAGAGCGTTATGGAAACTCCGTTTATATTTGGAAAGATTGCAACCGAGAAGAATTTTACCGACCGTGAGAGAGAAACAGCCGACTTGGTTCAGAACTTTACGTCGTTAATCAACACGATTATTATCTCTCCTCGTCGTTGGGGTAAAAGTTCGCTTGTAAACAAGGCCGCAAAATTAGCGATGGCGCAAGACAGCAACCTCCGAATCTGTCATATTGACCTGTTCAATGTACGTAGCGAAGAGCATTTCTATTCGCTGCTCGCCCAGAAGGTCATTGCTGCCACTTCCACAAAATGGGAGGAAGCAATCGAAAGCACGAAGAGTTTCTTTTCGCATCTTGTTCCCAAGATTTCAATCGGTACAGACCCCACCAATGAGGTTTCAATCGACTTTGATTGGGAGGAGGTAAAGCGCAACCCTGATGAAGTGCTCGATCTTGCTGAAAAGATTGCTAATAAGAAGGACCTGAAAATCATTATTTGCGTAGATGAGTTCCAAAATATCGCGGAATTTACTGACCCGGACTATTTCCAGAAAAAGTTGCGTTCACATTGGCCGCTGCACCAAAATGTAGCATATTGTCTTTATGGCAGCAAGCGCCACATGATGATGGAAGTGTTTACCGACTCATCCAAACCCTTTTACAAGTTCGGCAACCTGATGTTCCTCAATAAGATTGACACGCCTTGCCTTGTGGAATTTTTCAAGAGTCGTTTCGCTGATACTGGCAAGGAAATCGACGATGAAGCAAGCCATTTGATCGCGAAGCTCGTAGACAACCATCCATACTACGCACAGCAGTTGGCACAGCTTTCATGGCTCAGAACAAAGGATGTATGTACCGTTGAGATTGTACGTGAGGCACACACAGCATTGGTGGAGCAGTTAAGTCTGTTGTTTGTAACAATCACCGAAACATTGACCACACAGCAACTGAACTACCTCAAGGCTCTTATTGCCGGCGAAAAGGCCATTAGTTCGACCGAAGTGATGCATCGCTATCAAATCTCTTCAACGACCTCAATATCCCGCTCAAAGGCTGCCCTTATCAAGAATGATATATTGGATAATAAGGCTGGTGAAATCTCGTTCCAGGACCCGATTTATGCCTATTGGCTAAAGACTGAGTATTTCGCAAAATAATAAGACTATGAATATGTGTAACCGTACTTGGATTGCTTTCGCCAATAAGAAAAGATGTTGGCATGCTGATGCTATAAATACCTTAGGGTTTATTTCTTGGAGAATGGGGAGAGCTCATTTCGCCATAGGCGATATAGTATATCTGTTTATGTCCGATGAACGTTATGTTCGTTTCAAAATGATTGTAACAGCAGAGAACTGCAAACGTGAGGATAAGGAGTTTTGGATAGAAAAGGCTCCTGATGATAAAACTTACAAACTGGAATTGCTTGCAGAATCAAATCGTTCCCGATTGACAGAATTTGATTTATTACAACATGGATTCAAGGGAGGTAAAAGTTTAGAAATTCCCAATTGCAACAATATGGAATTGATAGACTATATTAAATCTGTATTTTGATGTTACAACGAATAGTATAAACAACATAAATAACTTGTTATGAAAGGTGATGCTCAACCATTAATCAAATTTTTTGATGGCTCAGATAAAAGATTCATAATACCTCTATATCAAAGAAATTATGATTGGAAGGAAGAAAACTGCGAACAACTATTTAATGATTTGCTAAATTTACACGAGAGTAACAGAAAAAGCCATTTTTTTGGAAGCATTGTATCAAGTATTCAACCTGGAACCGAAGACAGGTATATCATTGATGGGCAACAACGTATTACCACCGTTTCGTTGTTGCTGATTGCTATGGTCAATGCCCAAAAAGAGGGATTGATAGAGGCAGTAGATTCCAAATTGGTTGAAAAAATATTCAAGCGATACCTTGTGGATGAGTACCAAGAAGACGAACGCAAGGTAAAACTCAAACCGATCAAAAAGGATATGGAAGCATTCGATGCTTTACTATATAAATCAAGAGAACAATATATTAAAGAATCTAATGTTACGCGAAATTATGACTTTTTCTATGATAGGGTCATACGTTCCGGACTTACAATTGACGAGTTGTTTGAAACAATTAAGAGATTGGAAGTCATAAATATTCGTCTAGATGCAGATGACGATCCTCAATTGATTTTTGAAAGTCTCAACTCAACAGGACTTGATCTAAGTGAAGCTGATAAGATACGCAATTACTTATTAATGTCTCTATCCCCAACAGAACAAGATGATCTCTATAACCGTTTTTGGAATCCTATAGAAGTGTTTACAAAGTATGATCCTTCTTCATTTGTTCGCGATTATCTCACTATGAAGCAAGGTAAAATAGGTCGCATAGATAAAATTTACTTTATATTTAAGGAGTATGCTGAAGGGAACAATATGGCAAGAGCTGATTTGCTTGAGGATATGCACCATTATGCTAAAATATATGGTCAAATCGATAATGCAAAAGCCGGAACCGATAAATTGAATCAAAAGCTAAGTCAATTACGAACACTTGATTCAACAATTGCATATCCTTTCTTTATGGCTTTTTTTGATTATGCTTCAAAAAACGATTTGCCTGAAAGTGAAATATGCAGGGTCATAGATGTAATTGAGTCCTATTGGGCACGCCGCATAATATGTAACCTTCCGTCAAATGCCTTAAACAAAGTATTTGCCACTTTACATAGGGACGTATTAAACCATATAGGTAAAATTGTAAGTGACAACAAACCTGCTTATATTGATGTCTTGACATATATCTTACTCAAGAAGGGACGTTCATCTATTTTCCCCAGTGACGAGGATGTTAAAACGGACTTTGCCACACGCCAAGTGTACAAGATTCCGGCAAATGCACGAATGTTCATATTGGAGTGTTTGGAAAACAGGGATAATAATGAACGCCATGATGTTGTAAAAGGACTTTCAGAGAAAAAAATTTCCATTGAGCACATAATGCCTCAGACACTTTCGGATCAATGGAAAAAAGATTTAGGTCCAGAATGGGAACGCATACACCAGACATATCTCCACACTATGGCCAACCTTACACTAACAGCCTATAACTCACAATACAGTAATCTTACATTCCTTGAGAAGAGAGATATGGAAAAAGGATTTAAAGAGAGTGCTTTCAGATTAAACAATTATGTCAAATCTTGTGATAAATGGACCGAGGATGAACTGAAAGAAAGGCAAAAGGAACTATTGGGCGTTTTTATGAAATTATGGCCGATGCCGTCAACCACATTCAAGCCTACTAAGCAAGAGGCAGAATCTGCCTCATTAGAAGATGATGATTTTGAATTTACTGGTAAAAAACTGCAAGCATATATACTGTATGGAGTTCGATACACGGTAAACACTTGGAAAGACATGTTGATTCAAGTATGCAATCATATTTTATTGAAAAGGCGCTCTACTATTGAGTGGTTATGCGCAAATGAAAAATCTGGATTTTCAACAACCCCAGAATCATGGAGAAGAGAGCTTGGCCCCAATATGTACTTATGGACTGATAATAGTACACAGACAAAGATAAATATTCTGCATGGTTTATTTGAAGAATGTAATATTCCATCCTCTGAACTAATTTTTGAATTTAGGTCTGATATTTGTGATGAAGATGAGGAATAATATTTAATACAAAAATGGCTCTGACTCCAGCTTCGGTTTCAGAGTTATTTTGTACAATATTTTGATATTCAAGAAATTACACTTACCTTAGAGGTACAAGCCGAGAATGGTGATAGAAATCAAAAATCTACACATTCCAAGATACTTGCCAACTTATTGGTCGTACTTTCTTAGAGTTCCAGACTATTGGTAATCAAAGATGTACACATACTGTTTGATGTGGATATATCTTAATCCTTAAAGCTAAATGTTTTATTTTTCTATTCTTACCATCCCTGCCAACTGCACGAAATAATCATTTGACCATATATCAAGTTCCTTTGGATTGCGCACGAAAGGCAATACGTCTTCTTTCACTTGTTTTATATCAGCTGTAGAGAGACGCTCAATGAGTTTCTCCTTGAATAACTCTGGAGTAATATTTTCATTGTTGAATTGCTTGCACCGTTCTGCCAAATGAGTAAAATCCAACGGAACATTATGACGTACATACCATTCAAAATCGTACCAATCACGACCTTTGACTCTATTCTTCCACACACGATAGACCAGTGCGTGCATCTTGCCTGCGAACAAGTCTGGAAGTGTAAAACAACGAGTCATAAATGAATGCGGTTGAAGCAATAGCTTTTGTTCCGTCTTGAAGTTCAACGATGGACAAGTATCTACTTCAATTTTTATCTTTATTGACTTCTCTGTCTGGAAAGTCACATCATACACATCGGTATTATCTTTAAGAAATGCCGATTCGACCTTTCCGAAATTCTTCTTATCTTTTTTCTTTATTTCAACCTCACGACCTACCATTGCAAAGGCATCAACGATAGCAGGGAAATATTTCGTAAAATCGAACTTATCATCTTGGGTGAGCAGTGAGAAATCCATATCCTCACTAAAACGCTGCAAGCCATGAAAGATTCTCAGGCAAGTTCCGCCATAGAACGCAGCCGACTCAAAGAAGCCTCCAGCATACAGACCTGCAAGTATCATTTGCTGGTTCACTTCAAATATGGCGTTTCTCTTATGTTGCTCCGTTGTTAGATCATAACGGGAGAGCATATTGTCGAATATTTCATTTTTCATCGTCTTAAGAATTTTAATAGTGTTGAAATTGAATCAGCCTTTTTGCCAACATTTATATAATCTTCAAATATGGTTGCATCCATATTATAGAACTCATCCATATCCATACGAATATCCTGCTCAAGATATGTCTCTACATCCTTCATATAACGAAGAATGACTTTTGAGGAATTGGCAATCAAATCACACAAAGCCTTTTCCGGTGATGCAATAAGAAATGCATAGTCACCATTATTCATACTCCTTACTCCTATCGGAAATGCCTTTCTTGAAATATATTTGTAGTCATAACTGCCGACTGGAGTTTGAAAGTTTCGGGGATGTTTTACTGTCATTGATTGATGAACATATACAGCCTCTGGGATAAGTCCATAATATCGTAGTGCAGTAGACATTGAAATATACGAAGGTGTATAGAGATGATTGGCAATCAACTCACTTGATAGAGTCTTTCCTGAATATTCGGGGTTTATCACATAAAGTCCCCGCTTCAGTCTGATGATAACCCCTTGCTTTTCGAGCCAGGTTACTTTCTTGTCAGCAGACTTAAGCTCCGGATACAACGATTCAATGATTGAAGTCGTTACTGGAATGGTTCCTATTTCACTTAATTGCCTATCCATACTGCAAATATAGCAATATTTTGAACAATAAAAGAAATAATACTTCTTTTTCTGTTCAAATTATTACTACCAAGGCTGTCTTAAAAAATAGCGGCTGCTGTCACAATTGTCATAAATTCGTATTCGGTAGATTACATTGAAAGTTTTTTAAGAAAAGTTGAACTTAAAAACCCATTCAGGACGATAAAAAATATCATTTTAATGAGATTTGTGAGGGCTGGCTTTAAACTATTAAAACATTGGCAGTAAATTATTCGTCTGAATAGATTAAGATATCAAATACAACAAAACATCACCCAATGTGAAGATTAGATGAATATCACAACGCAATATCTGCTCTACAACTATTATCTTATTCATTGTAGAGCAGATTATTATGAGAGAACATGATAAAATAGTAACCAAAAGCCTCTATGTAACCTACAAGCTACTATGCTTACTCTGTAAAGTCATTCAATATTATTTCTTTTCTTGAATTCGGCAAGCGTTTCAATTGCATCTCTGTTTATGGGGTTATCTTCAAGTATTGCTTTGAAAATCTCTTCTGCTGTGTCTATTTTACCACTTAATTCCGTCAATAGACCAACGCCGAATGATTCGTATATATCTGCACGATATCTGACAAAACAGTTGTTGTTCCATAGTTCGAGAAATAAATTTGACTTCTGATTCTTTGTTTTTTCAAACAATGCGATTCTGTATAGCAACAATAAGTAGTGTTTAGTTGTCTCATATTTTTTCCATAACTTCAATTCTTCATCATTGTTTGTATTTGAGTATGTGTAATATGCCTGTATGCTTTTGCGTAAACCGTCCTTCAGGAATGTATCGTAGTGAATTTCATTTCTTCTTATGAATGAATAGTCATTATCAAACACCCAGTGTTGATTTAGTGCTATCCATATTCCCAATGCTTCAATAGGATTCTCGATTTTATAAATACGATTTGCGAAATCCTCATCTACGGTATGTGGTTGTCTGCTATTGTTTATGTTGTATGGCCTGTCGCTTGTCAGGTAATGCAGGCACCCTATAAATGCTTGGCATTTTATAGAATAACAATCGTCTCTTGTCAATCTTTGCAGATAGCTTTTAATATCATTATCGCTGTCTGCTGTGCAAATAGAGGTGAGGATGCAGAACAGATGGTATTTTATATTCTGGTTAATCTCTCGGTCTCTCAACATGTTCAGGATTGTCCGTTGAAGTCTACTTGGAAATCCTCTTCTTGCTTTATGTAATCCTTCTATTATGTCTTGCAAATCTGCTTCAATGCCATCCATTTCCCGTAAACGCAATGTGATGGCTGCAATCATTTGATTATATTGCTCTAAATCACTAGTGAACAGTATATTGTTCATTTGAGCACATGCTTCGTCGTAATGTTTATCTTTTTGCTTTAATGATGCCAAAATCTCATCAGGGGGCATAGTCTTTAGGCTTGCAATCTCTTCCAACTTTTTCCCATAATAATTGGTGACTCCTTCAATGCTTATCATTTGTGAATTGTAAATGATTGATCTAGGTGGAAGTCGTAGTGGGGTTAGCAAAAAAATATTTTTACATATAAAATTAAACAGATTGAGCATGTTTGTGTATTGTTCATACATTTCATCAATGCTCAAACTGTCCAGTATTGTATTTATTTCTGTAATATTACTTTTCTCATCAAAATGTCCACAAGCGCGGTCTCTTATTTTGCGGTTTTTCTTGAAAAACTCGTTTGTGCGATATAGTCTTTCAAAATCCTCAAATACTGAATCTAAAAGTTTTTTATCGTCTTTGGGTGTATAAAGGTTCTTGTACATGAGATCAAAGCCCTCTTCGTATTGTTCTTTATCAGGCTTAATCTCTTTACGTGTATATAGATTATCATGATAGTTATATATTATACATATCAGTAGTCTCTTGAATAATCTTTTAATTACGATGCTGCAATAGGGCTTGTTTACGAGAGTATAAGCATAATTTGCCATAAGCTCAATTCCTTTTAAGAATTGTGCCTTACGCTGCTCGTTTGAGAAAGTGATAACTCCACCTTTATTGAAACCGAATAATTCCAAAGCGCTGTTTGTGATGCTTGCTTTGTCATCTGCATAAAGAGTATCTATAGCTTCTAATGCCATATTGAAATCATCCAAAAACTCGAATCCTATATATTCAGTCTCTATTTCTTCTATGAGATTTTCCGCAAGAAATAATTCATCGATAAATTCTGAAATAGAGCCGTAATCAAAGCTTCTAAATATTCTTGAGTTCTCAAAAATGTCAATAGTCTTATCTTCTGCAACTGTTTGATAATGAGCACCCAATTTGTCTCTGATATGCCTGAACTTACAGTTGTACTTATTTTTGATTTCATCTGAGAGTATTCGCTCAATTTCTCCTTTTGGAAGCGAATGACTCCACATTTTTGTAATGTCATCAGCACGTATCATAATATAGATACTTAGTAAACGTCCACAAACATCATCGACTTTTTGGGAATCAAATAGTTGCTTGCATATTGATATTTCGTTTAAGCAAAGATGAATCTTGTCAATCGTTGTGTTATCCATATATATGAGACTATTTATGTTATTAATGCTACACAATGTTGTATTTTACAAAAATACTCTTTTTCAGGAATATCATATTGAGATTTTTGTAAAAAACACTTGGAGCCGAATCTTTGAATGTGTCCACCATTTAATAAGATAGAGCATACTATAAAATATCCTGCAAAATTGTTTTGAATGTAAAAAGTGTGCTATATTTACAAATTCGAAACCGCTGTTTCGGAAACAGTCATTTCGGAACAACAAACAAACTCTGCCATATATTTATTGGTTGTCTTTACTTTTTTGTTCTAAACCCAAAGTATAGAATAATCCAGCAAAAGCAACCAACTGCTCGATAAATTTTCTATAGCACTCCATTGTTAGAGACTGTGGTGAAACGCTAAAATCTGCACAAAATTATGGTTCTGATTCCGACATCGGTTTCAGAGCCATTTTTGTACCTTTTCTCATCAAAAATCGGCTTTTTTCACAAGTTTTTGTACCGCACATTTTGATATTCAAGAAATTACACTTACTTTTACTTTCCAAAATGGAGGTACAAGCCGAGAATGGTGCTAAAAATCACTAACTTACACATTCTCAAACACTTGCCGACCTACCGGTTGTACCTTTCAGAGCGCTATACTATTGATAATCAACGATATACACATACTGCATCGAGAAATAAGAAATGGGAACAACAAAAACGGGTGGTATAAATACCACCCGTACAAAAAGCCTTACTAATCATAGCCTGGCTTTGGTCAATAATTCTTTTTGTTTTTGCTGTCAAGGTTTCGGTTTCTTTTCATAGTTAGAGTTTTGATATGCACAAATGTAAACGATTATTTTAAAGTTTGCAAATCTTTATTGATTTTTCTTTTAATAATGACGTTTTTTGAATGAATTTCATTTTTATGACTATAATTGCACTTGCTTGTTGACTCTACCTTGCTTGTTGACTCTACCCTTCTTGATAATCTCTTGATAATCTCTTGCGAAATATATACTTTTGCATTGTCCTAATTAATGCGCTATGCCATGAATGTCAAAATAGAAGAAAGCTGGCGGAAACGCCTTCAGGAAGAATTTGATAAACCATACTTTGAGCAACTAGTCACATTTGTCAAAAATGAATACAAAAAGGCCCATGTACTTCCTCCCGGACACCAGATATTCCATATCTTTAATACCTGTCCGTTCGAGAAAGTGAAAGTTGTTATCTTGGGACAAGATCCTTATCCTAATCCAGGACAATATTACGGAGTTTGCTTCTCCGTCCCGCAAGGAATTCCTATTCCGGGATCGTTAGCCAACATATTCAGGGAAATACATCAAGATTTAGGTAAACCAATCCCCACATCCGGCAACCTAGACCGTTGGGTAGAGCAGGGCGTATTTTCTATGAACTCGGTCCTGACCGTACGGGCTCACGAAACCGGCTCACATCGGAATATGGGCTGGGAAACTTTTACAGATGCAGTGATAAAAAAATTGAGTGATGAACGTGAGAATCTGGTATTCATGCTATGGGGAAGTTATGCAAAAGAGAAGATCGCTCTTATCGACACCCATAAACACTTGGTGCTGACAACTGTGCATCCATCTCCACGCTCTGCCGATCATGGTTTCTTCGGATGCAAACACTTCAGTAAGGCGAATGCTTTCCTCCAAAGCAAAGGTATTCAAGGAATCGACTGGTGAGAGGTACGAATCGTCCGACAGGCAGACAGGTTTTCATTATATTTCACCTTCCGTCTGAAGATACCAAGTCCATCCATTGATCTGAATCTGTATGGCCTGCCACAGGTCGGAAGAAGATTCCGCAAAGAAAAAGACAATCTTATGTTCGTCTTGACGATCGAGATATTCCTGCACCCCCCAATTATTCCCCTCCATAGCAGTCATGGCAAAGTAATCGATCAGGTTGATACTGAAAACTTTTCTCCCAGTCGTCTTATCGGTCACGACAAAGCGACTTTGGCGATCTTCCATCAATCGCATCGTATTCAACTCTACCACGGCGGCAGAAGAATTCTTCTGTTCCATATAATAAGGGCGGAAACTCAGAATATCGTCATCCAGCAACGAATTGTCATAGGCCATGTATCCGTTCGATTCAATTATCTCATAGTTATAATTATTCATATCCAGCCCCCAAGATTTTCCCGAAACACTTCTTGTATCCTCTCCAGAATATCCCTGGAAAACGAACCGTACTTTGTTCGTATTCTTGATCAGGCTTATTACTTCAATCTGGTTCGTGGTTCCTGTAAAATCCACCCGATGACTTACGCCATGCCAGAGCGGTTCCAACTTCTTATCTATAATACAGGATTCTTCCCGCTTTAGCCGTAACCGCATATCTACCATATCATAGCCACTTCTGGGTGTAGTGACGTCGTACGACTCGTGTACACCCACCCATGCAAGAAACCGATACTGTCCGACGGGCAACTTCACTTCCATCAGGTAACTGCCCGTAGCCAACACATCGCCTTCTTCCGACTGCATAAACAGGAATTTCCCCTCTTTGTCAAAAACGTAAAGTTCCACTTTATCAACCTGGGTATGGAATGCATCCGTGAAAAGCATATTATAGTCGTATTTGAATTTGACATACAAACGGCATTCCGGCAAATCTTCGTCGAAGATATTGCACGAGGTCACGAACAAAGAACCAGTTACAAGGAAAAGGCTCAAACAGAAATAATGTATAAGATTTTTCAGTTCCATATATTTTTTGATTATGCTATTATTATATTAGTTTCATGCAAGAGAAACAAAAGTTCCATGCAAGGAGAACAAAAGTTCCATAGGCATGAAACTTTTATTCCGTAGGCAGGGATTAGAGAATCGGAGCCGTCTTATAAGGAAAAGCACCGGGAGACAAACTCCCGATGCTTCAAAGGGAACGGTAGCCATTGCAGAATTAAAATTCTTCAACTTGCTTATACCAGGTCCAAGGGTTCACATTAATCTGTATGGACAACCATTTTTCATCTTCCTCATCCGGTTCGTCCGTTCCAGGGTCCGGAATGATCGGATATCCCGGATTATTGAACTTGCTGACTACGATATCATAAACAGAGTTACGGACTACTCCGAATTCACCTAATTCGTTAACGGCCGCATCAGTATCGTCATGTTTGATAATCGCTTTGTAGTAGCAGACAGCTCCTGCATAATAGGTGAGACTTCCTACCGTTTTTGCCCGTTCCGTGTCAGACTTTCCGAGGATAGCCGCCTTTTTGTTGCGGAAATCGTTCATTGTCGCAGGAATACCTGCCTTGCCGTCAGGAAGAACCACTTCACCGATGCCGATACCTTCTGTGCCCAGATATTTATTGAATGCGCTGGTCAATGCCGTTGAAATCAATAAAGGTTCCGGCTGATTGAACTTATAGGTCAGCTCTGCTTCAATCCAACTCATCAAAGTCGTGAACGTATAATAGCCACCGTTGATAAGCATCCAGTCTCCTTTTTCCTCCGGGTCCGTAGAGGCGTTAGCCGTTCCCGGCATTTTATATTCATTCGGGATGAATTTGGCTTTGAATAAGACATGCGTGGTATAAGCATGCATATTGCTCGCTGCATCCTGCGTATTTTCAAGACAATATTTACTTGTACCAGATGCCAACCAGTTACCATCTCCCGGATCAGCGGCCACATACGTGTAGTCTGTACCTACGTTATGGGAGGCGAAATTGGGATCTTTCCGGTAAGAACCTTTCCTATATTGGTCGAAAGGCGCACGGAATCCACCTCCGTTCGTTTCATACCAAGTTGCAAGCCGCTCGGAAACAGGAAAATATTTCTTATTTGTCACATTCAACAGCCATCCACCATTATCAAGATTAATAGTGGCGGAAGATTCGGTATTCGCATTGATCGCTACACGGACCTTTGCCACCACACGGTCGATATTAACAGATAACGGACTCGTTGTGGCTGCCTGTGAAGTCTTATAAAGCACTAAGTCCGTATCATCACCGTTACTCAGGGAAGGTTCCAGATGCCCTTTGGCATTTGTCATCATAAAACCATTTGTAGAAGAGATAAGACCTGCTTCTTCTGCAATCTCCGCATTGATTACACTGTATGCCTTACTGACAGTCGTGATTTTATCCGGAAACTTCGCAGAAGGATTAGCTACCAACAGGATGCGCTTGGAAGTGGCCGGAATCTTGAATGCCGTACCGGCGGTTCCTGTCGGCTGTCCGGTACTGCTCAGTCCGGCTTCATCATTTGTCAACTCGATATCGGCCGTAACTACCGGGTCCGCATCTTTTGTAAAGAAGATGGCTCTGACCGTCTTTATTTCCGATTCAGGTTCGGTTCCATTTTCAAAATCCGGATTGTTCAAAGCACGCGTAACAGGTGTAGATGGAGTGATCACCTTCAATGCCACCCAGGCTTCGCCTGTCGGATCCGTCACGATATCGCTGTTTCCACTCGAACCGATGTCGTCATTACTGCACGCAGACAATATCATTGCCGCCAATGCAAACATACCAAAATACTTCTTTTTCATTTTTCTACAATTAAACCGTTATTAACTTATTTATCCCTTTTCCATCCTATTAATTGCTTGCAATTCCTGATTGGGTAATTTCTATTTTAATTCGCCTTGTCGCATTACCATTTGCTGATGAACCATGTTCACCGATGGTGGTCAAGTACACAAGCCCTTTTCTTGCCGAACCTCCATTAGGCAATATTTCCATATATATGACTCCATCATCTACCGTTATACGATCCGTATCGTTCCGGTCACTATCCGGGATGGAAGGACGTAATTTGATCCAGTTCTTCGGATTGTCCGTTCCATCTTCCACATAAGCAGACAGGCAGTAATAGTTTATTTCACCGATTTCCGGATTCATGTTGTTTGTCGGCATATACCGCAGAGTCATTCCAGCGGCAGGTATCGCATTTCTCTGCCTTATGTGAACCTGCTTTTCCAAGTTTCCGAGCTTTAGTGTGATATATGCATTCTTTCTATCCTCGTAGCCGGGAGCCGGACCTTTCATGCCTTCTTCATACCATTGCAACCCGGCAGACACATTCACTCCGACCGCCGTTATACGCGGAGAGACATTATTATCGACGATCGGGATCTTTCCATCGGCAGGATATGCCAAGCGGAAGACACCTTCGGCAACCTCTTGTGCGTTGTCCGTCACACTTCTAGCATCCGGAAAATTGACCTTACAATCTGTAACCAGTCTAAACGCCTCATGATCGGCCATCTCATCCGCGTAGACTATAAAGACCGAATTACTGACTCCCAAGTAATAGTCGTTGTTGGCCGTGATTTCATAAGAATCGCTGTCATCTATCAAAATCATGAAATCAATGTCCGTGTTGGAGGCTTTAGAGGCTTTGGCATCCGCCACACTATCGTAGCCCGGACCTTTCACCGTTACGATCGTAAACGTATAAGCACGATTCCGCAATATTTTAACCGGTTGCAGAAGCTGGTCCACAATTGCCATTTTATAGTAATACTCACGTCCGCCATATTTTCCTTGAATAATCATATATGAGCCGGACAAGATGCTCGATTCATATAGATATACCGGCGTTTTCTCCGTACTCTGTCCCTCATCCGTCCATTCGGCCGTAACCAATGGAGCCGAATAGGCAGCGTCATTCCGGTACTCCGTCAAGTTGGATGTGTTATCCATTATAGAACCTGTCAGATTGTGTAACAACCCTTGCCGGGGGACATTTACAACCGCGGTAACTCCTTTCAAATCAAAATTAGGCGCCTTATTCGTGATCACCATTTTAGCAACCGCACGTACAAGTTGCAGCGAACTTTTGTCTGTGTTTTCTATTTTTGTCGTGTTATCTATCTTATCTACCGTCAGCAGATAGCTCATTGGGATAAGTTCACCTGCGCCGCTATAAGGGATAACCGTACAGGACGGAGCGTTCAATGGCTCGGTCAGTAAACGGGAACAGATATCAGACAAAGTCGTTACCTCCGGGGTCATATTCAATCGGAAATTTTCTGATGTAAACGAATATGCAGTGACGGCATCGCCATAATAAAAAAACTGTTGTGGGTTTGCCAATATCAGCAACCGATAGTTACTACCGGCAGGCTGCCTTGTCAATATCACGTATCTCTTTCCTGCCAGTTCGAAAGCCTGTGCCGCTTCTATAAAAGTCGCATTCGCATCATTGCCTTTGAAAACGAGAACCCAGGGAGCCATGCCGACCGTATTCTCATCCTCCAGTCCCTTTGTCAAAGGAAGAGGATAGGTATTCGCCCTGGCGAAAATCTCCACCCTCACTTTCCCGTCCGAACTATTCCCTTCTTCCGGCTGTCCCGATAAGAATACTTCGGATTCGCAGCCCGACATAAGCAACAGCAGTGCCGGACAAAGCAAATAAACCATATGTGTCAATATTTTTATCATCTCCTTACACAACGAATTGATAAACCGTAATGATTACTAATTGATTTCGGAGTCGTAGCCATATAATTGAGCTCCATACTCCACACGCTGCCATAAGGTGCGCCTTTCTCTTCTCCGTTTATTTCATTAGTCCATCCGGGAGCAGAAGAAGCAGCCCAGTAATATCCCGTCTCACTCACATACTCCAAGCTTCCGTCAGAATGCCACCTTCTTCCCGCGGCTGGCAAAAAGAGCGATGCATCATTGTCTGCATTGAAAAACAGGTTTCCTCCAAAAGCAGCCCCAGTATTATCCAAAGAGACTCCTTTGTAATAACTGATTTCCTCTGTAACACCGTCTACCCTTGTGGTTCCATTCAACATTTCGGCGGTTTTAATGGGTCGCCTATCAAAAAAGCCGTCGGCATAGAATCCGTACTTCACTTCACCCAGTACCACAGGTATATACTTTTCAGTTCTGTAAGTCTCATCAGAAGGGGAATCGGTTGTCAAATGATTCCCGTCTCCTCTCATCGGATTGCGGAACAAAGACATTCTCCATTCCGACTGGTTGACCTCCGTATCGTTGAAACTGTTAACAGCTTTACGGTCCAGTGGCCCGTCGGCCGGACGATAATATCCGGGAGGACATAGTTCGTAATAGTCCTTATATTTGGTTCCTGTCGCCGGGTTCCAATAGAAAGCCGTATTGAAACGCTTCATAGGCCACCCCGCGATCTCCCAAGTAGACTTGTTTACATTCGTCGGATGATATGCCCGTCGGGCCAGATCCGCATCTTCAACCGGCAATCCCCATTGGAAGAAAGCCCCTGCCTGTGTCGGATACTTGACAAAATCGACTTCATCCGCCAGATTGTTAAAATTAATCTGGTGCCATACAGCCTTTGTGCCCGGATCGTTCTTAAAAGCCTTTACCGTCAGATTAAACGGAGAGAACTTCCGTCCGAAAGAGCTTCCGGAACTTCCACTTCTCATCAGATAATCAGCAGCCTGTCCTTGACGGACGTGAATTGTTGTATGTACAAAAGATTCTCCATCTTTATAGCTGACATTCACAATGCCATACCTTGGTCTATCCGAATCGTGATTTTCCTCCCTCAATCCAATCCTAAAATAGATACGTCCTCTCCCACTGACCGAACTGCCATCTTCCGACTTGTACAGATTGGGAATCACCGGATATTTCTCAGGATCACCGGGGGAATCCGCCCCGATCTGGGGATCGAAACTCGGAGTGGAGCTTAAAACAATAAAATCCTTATACTTGTCAGGAACTTCGGCTGTCCATTCGTGCCAATAACTCCATCTTATCCCACTAATCACCCTTTCACCGATTTCATTATCCCGGTAAAAAGCTCCAACATAAGGGTTAGACCACGGATCGGAAATAGAGTTAGCAATAAACGGGTAGCGTATGCCCTCTTGTTTGACATGTACTGTAATCGTCCTTTTCAGCGGATTTACGGCAATGATATTTCCCTCTCCACCCTGATAATACTTTTCTGCTGCGACCAAAGTGATCTCATATGTCTCTTCACCAACCTCATTCGGGCGGTCCAGCAAAATATCCATATAGCCTGAGCCTGTATCCGGATTATACGAGATCCTTTCATCTGAATTCGGTTTCCACCATTGGCTGGACAAAGCATTGAAGACCGTATTTGTTTCCTGCTCTTCATTTGTGCGTACGACTCTAACCACCTCCGAAACTCTTACGACCGGCATATTCGACGAAAAAGAAATACGTGCTCCATTAAAATCGGTTATACTGACTTCGGTATGTGACACATTCAAGGTCCTATTACCGGAGATCTCCCACTCATTATCTGTTTTACCCCATTCGGTAGCTACAATATTCATTTCAAGGGATTCTCTTATAATCCCGGTTAGGTCAAGTTTCGTGTTATTAGGTAAGCTGTAGTCTACAGGATCAGAGGCGATCTTCAACTCACACGAAGGGTTGTATTTATCCTTCAGATTCACAGTAAACACTATCGCCTTATTCTTATCATCTTTCGTATCTAGTTCATTGGATGGCAAAATAATACGGGTTATTTTCTTTGCCCACGTTGCCCCTTCGACAGCCGGGATCGTATCAGAGAAATAGCTTTTATCACGTGTAAATGTCCGAGTGGTGCTCCGCTCTACTGGCGTACCGTTATAATTAGCCGTCAAAGGAACCAAATTTGGAATACCGCTGAACGTAACCCCCGTAAAGGCATCATCAAAATTATCCAAAGCAGCTACCGCCTCCAACACGACATCGACACGCACGGCCAACCTGTCTAAGGCTAACTGCAACAGAGAAGTCGTCGTCCCGTCTTCCAACCTGGCCCCCTGACCACTATCCAGGATCGTGACATTCTTGATTTCCTGTATCATCGGAATGATCCGCTCGGAAGTAAAGTAACTTTCAGGGAAAGCGATGTTATTCAGATCATCGTAACGCGAGATGGCCGACAGCCGGCCTTCGATAGAAGTATCGGTTACCGGTTCATTGGCCAGAAAGACAAAGTCATAGCTGCCTACCGTAACCGGATGCCGTATAATATCATTCTGTGAAGCCTTATAGCGTATATTCGTTATACAATTGCCAGTTGAAGGATCAAAAGTCAGAACACGAAGCGTCCGAATGACATAATCTTCCGGGCTTCCTGCATGTGTAGCACTCTGTACTCCCATTCCCTTGATAGAGATAAACGCCCCATCCGCATTACGCTCGACAAGAGTTTCATCTACACAAGAGGACAATACCGCCAGTAGTAAAACATAAATTATATTTTTATATACCATATACTCTGTTTCTGTAAATTAATATCCCTTCCGTTACCTATACAACAGGATATCCATCGTATAAATATTTTCAGTATTGCAAATTTCAGTAAATCAAATAGAATGGGAAAGGATATGTATTTCTGATACAGAAAACAGGAGCCATGAAGAATGACTAATAATGCTATTAAGTAAGAAGCACGTTGCTTTATATGCACAAGAAGGATAAATAAAGACTATATTTATATTATCCGTATAAAAAATAAAAACAAGTTTCGATAATCGCAAAAAAGCCGGTAGAGACACAGACATGTAGGACACGACCGTAATAACAAAGCGAAAGGTATATAAGAAAAAATGTCAGACGTGAATCAAAGCAGTCAAGGCAACCATTCGACAACACCGGTAACCGGATGCAACTTACGCCACTCTTCAAATTCGGCATACGTTCGTACTCCAGCCTGGATAACGGCCTGGTAATATTCTATCCCCATTATCTTTTCCGTTTCCGGAGTTTCGTATTTTAAATTCAAAATAGCATGTCGCGTATCCTCAGTCAGGACCGCCAAAATACGGTCAGCTACATTCTCGAAATAACCATCATAGCGGGAGCCTTCCTGAATATGGATCATATCGATCTGCCAAAGTTCTCCCTCCCCATCCTCGCACCATGCATGCCATTCGATGCAAGCCTCGACAGTATGCAGAAGATTGACACACTCTATCTTTTTGACTGATGTATTCGCGGCAAGTTCAGCCATTGCACGGAAACTGTCAGACAAACTGATCTCAGAGGTATAGACATGGAAATCTATGTCCCGATGCTTCATTAGTAGTCCAGTACGCAGAGAACCGACCAGATTCACTTTCGCCCCTATGCTTTCCCATATCGGAATGATGCGGGTTGCTTCTACTATCTTCCAGGCTTTTTGTTGATTCCGGTGTGCAATATCGAGAATGTCCATTTTCTATCCTTTTAAATAAATGCTGCAAAAGTATGAAAAAAATCCGGACACATCACCCTGCCTGAACTACTGTGCGAGAGAGAATCTCAGACTAATACCATAGTTTGAGTTCGAAGTTGGATAAGAAGCACTCGATATCAGCGGTTCGTTGATCTGGATATCATAGAATGCACGAATCGTCAACGCACGGCTCAAACCGTAATCAGCCGAGAACGAGATTGTCTTTGCTATGTTACCACTGGTAGCCTGCGTCAACTGCGTGTCAATTTTGCGGATCAATGATTGCATTTTATTGTACGAAAAATCCAAACGAACGGTGAGGTCATTACTGAAATCACGTGTCTTCTTCATCTTCAACACCTTATTAAACTCAGCATATTTATAACCCAGACCGATCGTCACTTTCTTGGAAAGCGCTTCAACCAACTGGTAAGATGTCGTATTCAAACTCAAATTGCGAGTAGTCGAATAGTCCGCCCGAACCGTCACGTTATTTAACAGGGTAGCATCTGCACCCAACAAAGGACTAAATGCTTCGGTAAGGCTGACAGACGAAATCGAATAAGGGGACGACGGTGTCGGGTTGTCATTCAGGATCGACTGGATATATCCTAATCCGTCCTGTCCGGCATCCACCCAGTTTAAGAAGGAGGTAAAAGCACCTACCGCATAGGAACAACGATACTGATGGCTTAACGTCACACTCTTGAAATACTTCTTGACAGCCGGAATCTTGATCAAACCGTCGTAAGTGATACGCCAGTTAGGCAACATACTCTTTAATGAAGGGAAAGCCGTCAAACCCACCTTCTTTGGATCCTTACCGGTATAAGCAGCCAGAAATGCAGGAATCAGAACATCCGCCGAATTCCGGTTGACGCCGTTCACATTATCGGTTCCCGGATTATAAGGCATTCCTCCCAAACCTTGATCATGGATAAAGCCCACATCCGGATATTTCAAGCCCGAATACTTGCTTTCGATACGCTGGGCGATGATCTCTCGGTTTGCCAACAATCTGTCAAAGGCTTTCGAAGAATAGTTGTTCATGGCATTTCCACTCCCCCCGAAGGCACTTCCCAATGCGATTGTCGTCATAGTAAAGTTACCTCCCATAATTTCCGGCATACCTTCATACATAAATTGTATTTCTGTATTACGCGTATCATTACGAAGTGCCGTCAAATCAATCTTCAATCCTGTAATCGGTTCAAGATTTGCCCGTATATTCAAGTTCTTTGTACTGGTCATGATAGCTGCATTTACGTCTCTTTCAGTATCCGTAATCAGCCAACCTTTTTCATACGCCTCATCTATATAGCTGCGACGCACATCACCGAACGCAAAACCGATACCCGGAGAAAGACCAAATGAAGAATGTCCCTGACCAAAGATATCACCGATCTCCGGACGAAAACCGGGCAACATCATACCGGCAGAATTCGTAAACTGGATATTGAAACGGCGGACCATCATCAGAAAACGGGCACTATGTTCTACAGCCTTATAAAGGAAATCCTCTGTAGGAGCCGGTCCTGGTATGATTGTCAGTTTTAAACGTACCGTATCCTGGTTCAAAATCTTGACCTGTGCAAAGTTGATCGGCTTGAACTTTACTTTATAGACACGTCCGTCTGTCCTTCTAGCCGTGATTTGTACTTTCTTCGTAAACATTCCATGCTCGACAACAGTAGCACTGTCCGGATTCAGGACAATTTCTTTCTCCAACTTCGGCTTTTTCTTCTTCTCCGGCTTTTTAGCCGTAGCCCGAGTATTGTTGAACTTCTGGTTGATCTTCTTCAGATATTTATTTTTGTTATAGAGGGATAACAAGTTCAAGTTCGCCTGCAAATCGAATTGGCGCTGGTTCTTGATCGTGTTACCCATCTCGATATCTTCGCTTACCGTTGCTCCACGGTCCCAGTTATAAGTAGCATTATAGCTCAAAGAGGCATTGGTCCAATCCAGAACCGGGATCAGTTGCAACGGTAACTGCCAGGTCGCCATAAACTGTTGGTCGTACTTCATCGGAGTACCTAAATCAGCGATGCTCTTCTTTACGGAATCTTTCCATAACTGATAACCATCCGGATTCAGTTCTTTATTTACCTGCACATACGGTTCTTCGATACGGGCATTCGTTCCGGAACTAAACGTTATGTTCAGGTTGTTCGTAAAAGCCCAATTCAAACTGAAAGCACGGTCCCAATAGAAATTCTGGCTGAATGTCACCGGGATATCGTTACTAACGCCTGTTGCTGCCCCTGTCAGGTCGCGCAATTTTATCTCATAATAATTACGCATCATAGCCGTCTGGAAATTGATAGACGGAGCTACATTAAACGCCAATTGCTTGGCATAGCGCGTATAGCCGTTGTTTTTCTTCAATAATTTATCAAACGGTTTGATCGGTTTGACATAAGGCACATAACTATAAGCGAAATTAGCGCGGTAATCTTTTGTCGTTTCATATTCTGTTTCCGGATTTTTCTTATCATTAATGCTGTACGAATATCCGAGCGTGAAGTTTGCCGGATCATAAGGCATCGGATTCTTACTCTTGATATTCACACGCACATTATTAAATGAAACGCTTTTGATAACCGTCCTGTCTTGCGAATAGTTACGGATCGAATCCTTCTCTGCTTTTGTTTCCGCCTTATCGATAGCATCCTTCAGTTTGACATCCTGATCCAGCGGATTGTATTTCGGATCATATGTTTCTTTCGAATAGGCATAATAGAACGGGATGCTGACTTGTGCCTTTTCCGGAAACAACTTACCCAATTCGATAGAAGTGGCCACGTTATACTGCTTAAAGTCTTCCATCCGGCGTTCATTCAAAGACTGGTCAAGAGCACCAAAACCAGCCGTTTCGATACGTCCGCCCACATTCACTGTTCCCAAATCGGAAAGTGCGACATTCAAATTCGCATTAGCAGCCCATCCACCTTCTTCATTGAAGTCGGTCAAGCGCAATTCGTTCACCCAAACTTCCCCACTCTTCAATTTATTACGCACATTACGTACACCGATCATAACAGTCTTCACTTCAGAAAGGCTTGGATTACCTTTAACACGAATCGTATTTCCTTCATTATCCGGGTCCCTACCTGAATAAATAGTCTGGAAAGACACCCCATTTGCCCCAGAACGCTTTTCCCGGTTACGCTCCAGCTTCAAGTCTGTCAGAATCTCCAGACGGAAGTTCAACATATTTTCTGCTGGCCAAACAATTTTCTGATGTTCCGAATTATTATAATTATACTCCCCATGCGGAGTTAACTTCAGCGGGACTTCATATTCATAATAGTTATTCTTATAGTCTGATCCCAAGCGGATAAAGACAGCAAGATCGCCATCCGCAAGATCATTTACATCCAATTTTGGAGCCTCGGCATGTGTAAACAATTGCAAACGCTTATACTGCCGCAAATCATAGTTTGTATTCTTATACACGGCACGTGCATCCTGAGCAGCAAGGTCCGTTATCTTTAATGAAAGCGCCTGTTCGTTCTCCTGACGGATCTGAGGCTGGCTCGGATCCAGTACACGGCTGACACCTGGAGGCAATGTATAGCTGACCGGATCCCTGTCACTGTTTTCCTCAATATTGACAGTTGAAACTTCTAATTTACCCTTTACCGCGGGCGGCATTTTCGGATCGGACAAATCCTGCTCATAGGATCGCCATTCGCCACGTACCAGTTGTAAAGTACCAAAACGCAATACGACCGATTCCTTAAATCCAGTCATATACATACGCATGAAACGAATCGTCTTGAAATCATTGATCGCCCCCACACGGCGCTGGTATTGCCTTACCGGAATCTTGAATTGATACCAGGTAACGGATTCTGTCGTACCATCCGCCAATCTTACTAATGAGGTACGTTTATCCGCAATAAAGTTTTCACCGACAACCGTATCCTGCGGAGTGATCCTGACTTTGTATTCGAAATATTTTTCATTTTTGTTCAGAGTATTATCCTGATTGATGTCTTCTACATCAGGTACGGTCTTGGACGATGTGCTGTAGCGCTCGCCCGAATCGTTAATGTCTTTCGAGTTTCCTTCCGTTCCGTTGTAGCGTTTGTAACGTGTTAAGATATCCACCTCCTGAGAATCATAGTCTGAACCACGAAAATAGTGAAACTTGTCACCTGCCGGGTCAAAGAACGGAGACAGTTGCAACGGATCGTTCTCCATCTCGGTAAGAGTTGTTGCATTCAATTTCTGACGCAATTTATTCAGATAATCCTGATAGGCCGGATATTCTTTCTCTTCATCCGAAGATAAACCGTTCAAGCCGACATCCTGTAATAAACGTGCACCAGCCGTATTATCGAATGCATAAACCGTACTCTGCTGCTTGGGAACCTTACCCCAAACCGTATAATCGATTTTCGATGTATCTCCATCGATCGGTAATCCGTTCTCGAAGAACTTCTTTTCATCCTTCAATATATCTTCCGATATCTCACCCAAATTAAAATACAGGTCACCACCTGCAGTCTGACGGTCATAGATAAACGGATCAAGCATCCAGAATTCGATATATTCGACATTCGCCGTCTCGAAGTCACTTTGGTCTATCTTACGCATCATACCGCCAAAACGCTTTTCCGGGTTCTGCAATGTTCCATCTGGATTAATATTATCGGCATCCAGGTTATATGGGCCGCGTTCCTGAGGATAGTAAGCCATGTTCAGAACTGTCAGCGTGTTACTTTCACTCATGCTTTGCTGCCGTTGCGGAAACAACTCCCTTGTCTCAATAGCACGGACATAATGGTTGGACAAATCTTTTGTCGTGATATACTTTGGACGCAAAGAAGAATTTTTACGTGTGAACAATCCGTCGATTGTGTACCAGGCTAATAAAGCACGGCTTTTCCCATAATCGATATTATTGGTCAGTCCGGCTTCCGGAAATAGCTGGGGTGTACCGTCGTCATAAGGCACACTGGACAACTGCCAAGGATAAGGATCAGAGAGATCGAAATTACTCTGTGTTGACTCAAAATCATCCAAATACGAATATCCACCTGTATTCTTGTTTTCGTAATGTCCGGCAATCAAATGAGCGAACTCCGCATTAAAAGATATCTGGCTGGGTTTGCTCAGGTTCAGCAACGGCAGCTTGTCGAATACATTGGTAAGCCACTGACTTTCCCCCTTATAAGACATATTGACCCCCCAAAGTGTATTTTTGATCGCCTCGTCGCCCATCGTCGTTTTTGTGGTCAACGGCATTTCAGACATATGCATGATAGTAGCACCTAACATCAGATTCGGATTGAACTGATAGTTCAAGTCCAATCCCATCATGGTCTTACGCTGCATATTATAGGCTGTTTGGTTTTCCAACGAGACGCTGACCGGAGTACCTGCAGAAATAATACTTTCATTTAGGATAGTCACCACACCGGAAGTATAATCGACGGTATAGTCCACATTTTCGGTCAATATCGCTCCTCCAGCCGTAACCTTGACTGAACCTCGTGCCACATTGGAAGCCCCTAATTGTATCTCGGCACCCGAAGAGGCCTTGTATTCTCCTTCCAGTTTGAATTTGTTCTTTTCCGCAATCTGCCGGGCAACAGTCAATGTCGAGTCATAGAGTTCCTGGAACACATACTTATCGGCAATCGCATCATTATTAATCTTTTTACGCAGATAAGAGCCGAACGGTTCCACACTCGGAAAGATGATCTTCCCATTATCGGCCAAGACAGTCACTCCTTCAATAAAGTCATATATACCATCCGGATGCGGTTGATTATTGGAATCATAACTATCCAGGTTCAGCACCCGTAACAAGATTTGATTGGCAATCGCTCCTTCCGGCAAATAGTTGACATATGTACCGGTCGTATCGCTCTGGTACATGATATTCAGCTTGAATTTCTCTTTTTGGACAGAATAAGCTCCTAACGAATAAATGTTTTTCATCATCAGGTCCCAGAAAGGCATATCGGGAGACATGGTAATTCCTTTCAGCAACTTCACATACAGGCAAGAGGCAGCCGAAGAAGGATTGTCAGTCGAGAACTCACCAACCTGGTAAGTCTTTCCATCCGAATAGGTATAATTATAAGCGACAGCCAATACCTCATCCGCCTGCAACTGTGTTTTTAGCGAGATATATCCCAATTTGGTATTAACCGTATATTCGGACGCATCCAGCAAGCGGGCGCTTTCCACTTCTTCATACTCCGTACCGTTGACGAAAGTCTCTCCCAGCGCCTGATTTACCGTACTGATATCACGAGCACCAGAAAATTGCTGGTTAAGGGTATTATATAATGTGTTCGTATTATTATAAGGGATAGATAACGCCCCCGAAGGAGAAACGACCGCCGTATTCGATATATTAGCATGCTCGGCCAGATCGGCAAAAGCGACCACATTACGCGCCTGGTCATAAGTAGCCCGTTTGTTTGTCACCCAAACTTCCACCTTACTAATCGTGACGGGAGAAGAAATCGTATTCAGGTTCTTCACCGCCTCATCATAACGGTCACGGAAATAGTGCGACAGAAAAAAGTGGCGATTCTCGTCATATTGGTCAATCGTCAATTCGAAAGGTTTTGTTTGCACGCCCCCTTTAGAACTGACCGTTTTTGATTCCGACTCCTGTTGTGCAAACAACGCATTGACTCGCAATTTCCCGAACTGGAGATCCGCTTTCATACCGAACAGAGCTGCTCCCCCGTTGATCAAGGAGTTACTGGTCGTCATACTCACGTTTCCGGCTTCCAGCGACTTGATAATTTCGTCTTCCTCCCCAGTATAAGCTAATTTCAATTTTTTGGAGTCAAAATCGAAAGAGGTTTCGGTATTATAGTTCATATCAAAATTCACTTTGCTGCCGACCGATGCCTGCACATTCAATTGGACATTCTCGTCGAAATTAAAGAAGGTGCGGTTACGAGCACGTTCCGGCAGAGACGGATTTTTGGTTTTATTCTGCTTCAAACCTAACTCCACTTCAGCCGATCCTTGCGTCTTCACCCGAACACCACCCGGTCCGAAGATACGCTCCGCCGCCCCAATATTGAACTGCATATCTGCTAGGTTGAACTGTTTATTAGCCGCTTTTTGAAATTCTTCCTCGTTTTTCTGGCGATAATAGGATTGAACAGATTTTTGGAAACTATAATCCTGGTATTCTTCGGGAGTCAACGAAATAGGGGTAGTCAGGTCGGCATCACCTAATTTGGTACGAACCACATACGTCCCGGTTCTGATATCGTATTCGACCACTGATTTCACGTTATCCGGCGTCTTCAAGTCAGCAGGCGACTGCTTGGTCAGATCCTGATATTCTTCAGGAACTGTCTTGGCTACCGGAAAACGGGTGCGCACCTTCGGCACTGTATCATCCGGTACGACCAGCAATTCAGTATCAGGCAACGACATTGCGTAGGCCAGGAAATCCGTATTCATAGAATACAGACCTGCACCAAACAGTAGAATTGTTATCCAAAGTATAAATTTTAGTGTTCTTCTCATGTTAATTGTCAATTGTCTATAGTCAATTGTCAATTGCTTAAAGCATTCTTAGAGCAGTTTTGATCACTTGCTCGACAGCAAGTGAGGGAGAACCTTTGAGAATCGTATGGACCGCCTTTTGTGAAGCGGCTTTCTGGAATCCCAACATGACCAGTGCAGCGACAGCTTCTTCCGCCACGGCATTATTCGACGCGGGAGTTTTAGGTGTGCTTACAGTTGTAAGTCCTTCAACCGCTTTCACCTTGTTCTTAAGATCCACAAGGATACGCTGAGCTGTTTTTGTTCCTATTCCTTTGACTGCAACTAGGGAATTTTCGTCTTTGTCGGCTATCGCCCGTACTAGTTCGGATGGTGACAGGGAAGAAAGGATCATCCGTGCCGTGTTAGGGCCTACCCCTGGCACGGTGGTCAGCATCAAGAACAGTTCGCGTTCTTCTATCCCGGCAAAGCCAAAAAGTACGTGGGCATCTTCTCGTATGATCTCGTAGACATAGACCTTACCATCTGCCTTTCCATTATAAAAAGTATATGTATTCAGGGAAATATTCAGTTCGTAGCCGATTCCGGCACATTCCAGCACCATCCTGGCTGGAGTCAGTTCGACGATTTCTCCCTTAATATATTCGATCATGTTCTTCTTTGTTTGGGTAATTCGTATCAATTATAACGCAAAATTACAGAAAAGCGTATATATGACGACAAAAAAACTTTGATACGGTTACTGTTTTAATAATCTGAGAGCATTTCAAAGATTGTTCTGTCGGCTACAAAGCTCACTCTTTACAAACGAGATTATTACGTTTTGTTGCACAAGTATGGTTATACAAAATGATAGTACTATCCTATAAAAATCGGATTTGTAGGGCATCTATTTAAAATTACCCGCAGGGGTAATATTTTTTAACATTCTATTTGAACGCAAAAACCTTCTTTTGCTATCTAAATGTCAAAAGCATAAAATGAAGTCAAAGACTTGGACTACCCCTCAAACCATACTTGATTAATTATTGCTTCCAAAATCCTGGCAACAAGATTGTCAGCACCGTAAAGATTTCTAAACGTCCGACCATCATCAGAAAAGACAAGAACCATTTCGATACTGCCGGGACATCAGCATAGTTTCCAACTGGTCCCAAACTACCGAGTCCCGGCCCAACGTTGCCGATCGAAGAGATAGTAGCACCGATCGTCTCCTCAAATCCCATCCCGTCGATCATCAGTACCATACAGCTGACAAATATTAAAGCAATATAAGCGAAAGCGAAAGCCAATACCCGGTGGACAATATCACCCGAAATGGCATGCCCATTCATACGTACCGGAATAATGGCATGTGGATGTGTCTGCTTCTTAAACTCGTTAAAGAGGTTCTTGGTCAAGATCACAAAACGGCCCATCTTCAAACCTCCACAGGTAGAGCCTGCACAACCACATACCACCATCAAGACCAGTGCTAACAACCAGAAGAACGGTCCCCACGGAATATAGTCGACCGTGGCAAACCCACAGGTAGATACCAATGTCACAACTTGGAATATGGCCTGCCTGAAAGCCGTTCCGAAATCATCCACAATTCCCTTATACATAATCCAAACCGTTGACATTGCTGTTATAATCAGCACAAACCAAAAGAACCAGCGCGTTTCCTCATCTGTAAACAACTTCTTGGGCTTTCCGTTAAAAAAGAAATAAATCAGGGTGATATTGGTTGCCCCAATAAACATGAAGATCGTAACGACATATTCGATATAAGCAGAGTTCCAATAAGCAATACTGGCATTTTTAGTAGAATAACCACCAGTTGCAATACAAGTTAGCGCATGGTTCACTGCATCAAACAGATTCATCGGCCCCGCCCAAAGCAACCCGATTAGTATAATAGTCAGAAACAAATAAACTCCCCAAAGTCGTTTGGCAACCTGCGTTATGCGAGGTCGAAAACGTTCATGTGTGATTCCTGGTGTTTCAGCATTGAACATCTGTATGGCACCACCGCCAATGATAGGCATCAAAGCGACAGTAAAGACAATTACTCCGATACCACCCTGCCATTGCGTAAGGCTTCGCCAAAACAATATCCCATGCGGAAGTGCTTCGATGTCGGTCAATATGGTAGAGCCTGTCGTCGTGAAACCGGACATCGTTTCGAAATAAGCATCCGTCACATTATCTATATACCCACCTAAATAAAAAGGCAACATCCCTAAGAGGGAGAAAAGAGCCCAAGTCAAAGTAACGGTCAGCATTCCTTCCCGGCGTCCAGCCGTATGTTCGTTGGCTCGTAATCCGATCAGCATAAAAAGAACTCCCGTTCCGAACATGATACCACTCGACTGAAGAAGCGGATAGAAATCGTTTCCTTTATATAAGAAAGCGACTGCCGTTGCAGCCAGCATAAATAACGTCTCAAGGATGAACATCATCCCTAACATCTTAATTATAAAACGAATGTTTAGCATATCAATTAAAGTAGTCCTCCAACTTACGCATAGCCGTATCCAAACAGAACACAACAACGTGATCATAAGCCTGGATATGTGTATCCCCCTTGATCATCATAGGTTCTCCGTCACGAATCAATCCACCCAACGTTAAATCTTTCGGGAGGTTCAGATCTTTTACCTGCTTACGGGTAATCTTCGAATCGGGACGGGCAACAAGTTCCGCCACATCAGCATTGGCAAAAGTTAGACATTTCACGTTCGACACGTCTGCATCCAACAGAAATTGGTAAATATGGCTGGCAGCAATCAGTTTCTTATTAATAACCGAACCGATATCCATACTCTCCGCTAAAGGTATGTAGTCAATATTCTCGATCTTGGCGATGGTTTTGAATACTCCGGCGCGTTTAGCTGCCAAACAAGCCAAAATATTCGTACTTGAATTATCCGTCAGTGCAATAAATGCTTGCGCATCTTTGATCCCTTCCTGCATCAAGAGGTCAGTATCACGTCCGTCTCCATTGATAATCAATACATTTCCAGGGACAACCTCGGCTATACGATGACTCTTTTCTTTGTTTGTTTCGATTACTTTTACACGAATATTGTTCGGAAGATATTGACAAGTACGGATTGCGATACGGCTCCCCCCCATAATAATGACTTTCTTTACTTCAGGGTCTCGCTTGCCCGCATGCAACCGGACATCTTCGATATGGCCTTTAGTCGTTGTAAAGAAAACGATATCTCCCGATTCTATACGGTCCGTACCACGAGGAATAATAGTTTCATTCTGCCGTTTGATGGCAACGATATGATAGAGTTTCTGTTCATTCAGCAGTTCAAACAGATGTTTGTTCACAAGTCGGGAATTATCGCGCACCTTTACACCTATCAAGATCAGAGCGCCTCCGAACAGTTCCCAGTATTGCCGAGTCCACGGACGTTTAACAGCCGTGACAATTTCCTTGGCGGCCAGCATTTCCGGGTAGATCATGGAATCGATCCCCATCTTTTCGAATAGTTCCTTATTTTTAGGGAGCAAATATTCGTAATTGTTGATACGTGTCAACGTCTTACGTGCCCCTAATTTAGAAGCCAGAATACTGGCTGCCACATTGGTCGTTTCTTCCGGCGTGACACTGATAAACAGGTCTGCCTTTCTGATACCGGCTTCTTCCAAATCTCGAATGGAAGTCGGATTACCCACCATAGGAAGGATCTCCATACTTGAATTCGTAAAATTCAAACGTTCCTCATTCGGATCCATCAGGATAATATCCTGCTTCTCCTGTGATAACATTTTTGCCAGGTGGGTTCCTACTTCACCGGCTCCGGCTATAATAATTTTCATTTTATATAGAGATTAATTATAAGGACATATTATCCTCCGATAACCATCTTTTTTATTTCTTCTGCTATACATTTGGCATCCATGCCACACAGTTTATATAGTTCGGAAATCGGTCCGTGTTCGACAAACTCATCCGGGACACCAATCCGCTTAATTTTGGGGGTATAGCCGTTATCAGCCATAAATTCCAGAACAGCACTGCCCAATCCACCTCTGATCACGCCGTTTTCAACAGTGATGATACGACTAAACTTCTTACCAACTTCATGTAACAGTTCTTCATCCATCGGTTTTAAATAAATCATATCGTAATGAGCTATTGATATACCATCACCTTCAATCTCTTTTATAGCCTTTATCACTTCGTTACCAATAGGGCCAAGCGACAAGATCGCAATATCATCCCCATCACGGAGTTTCTTGCCTTTTCCGATCGGCAAAACATGCATTTCATTCCTCCAATCCGCCATCTCTCCCTTTCCGCGCGGATAACGGATCACGAACGGACCGTTATTTTCTTTATATCCAGTGTACATCAGGTTTCGTAAATCCAGTTCGTTCAAAGGGGACGAGATAACCAAGTTCGGGATCGGACGCAGATAAGCGAGGTCAAACACCCCATGATGCGTCGCCCCGTCTTCGCCAACCAAACCAGCGCGATCCAAGCAGATCACCATATGAAGATTCTGGAGGGCGACATCATGTATCACCATATCGTATGCTCGCTGCATGAAAGAAGAATAGACATTACAGAAAGGAATCATCCCTTCTTTGGCAAGTCCGGCAGAAAAAGTTACCGAATGCCCTTCGGCTATCCCGACATCAAACGCCCGCTTCGGGAACGCTTTCATCATATAAGTCATGGAACAGCCCGTCGGCATGGCAGGAGTAATTCCCACGATCCGTTCATCCTGTTCGGCCAACTCAACAAGGGTATGTCCGAAAACATCCTGATAAAGCTGGGGCTCATTCAGTTTATGAACAATGATACGTTCTCCTGTTTCCTTATTGAACAACCCCGGAGCATGCCATTCCGTTGCCGACTTTTCAGCAGGCTTGAATCCTTTGCCTTTTTTAGTTTTGATATGTAACAGTTTCGGGCCTTCCATATCTTTTATATCATTCAATACTTTGATCATATAATCGACATCATGCCCGTCGATCGGACCAAAATAACGAATGCTGAATCCCTCAAACAGATTATGTTGTTGAGTGAGCAATGCTTTCAGGCTATTGTTGAAACGAAGAATATTTCCCCGACGGTCATTATTGATCAGTTTCATCTTCCGCAATCCGCGGTACACATCATAGCGCATTTTATTGTATGCCTGGCTGGTTGTAATATCCACCAGATACTGACTCAACCCACCGACTGCTTGATCTATTGCCATATCGTTATCATTAAGAATGATAAGTAGGTTGTTTGGATTAGCCGATGCATTATTCAGACCTTCGAACGCCAAACCACCCGTCATGGCCCCATCACCGATCACAGCTATCACATGCCTGTCTTTTTCTCCTTTCAGTGCAGAAGCAACCGACATACCCATAGCTGCCGAAATGGAATTAGAAGCATGTCCGGCAACAAACGCATCATAAGTACTTTCCTGAGGATTAGGGAAACCACTGATTCCTCTAAATTTTCGGAGCGTATGAAAGGCTTCTCGACGTCCAGTCAGTATTTTATGACCATACGCCTGATGTCCTACATCCCATACAATACGATCATAAGGAGTATTAAAAACATAGTGTAGTGCGACCGTCAGCTCTACCGTACCGAGACTTGCCCCAAGATGTCCAGGGTTTTCTGATAATACATCTATTATATATTGACGCAACTCTGCACATACTTCTCCCAATCTATCAGGGGACAACTTGCGCAAATCCTCCGGGTAATCAATGGAATTTAATATGTGTTCATCCTTGCATTCTGTCATAACCGCTATAATTTTGTGGCAAATGTAAAGAATTAACGGGAGATAAAATAGTTTTAGTATGTCATTCTTTAGCAGTATGACACAATTAAACCGCTTCTTCCCCTTTCCCTATAATCAAATTTAATCCCATTTTGTTTTTGTACTTATGGTGGATCATACCGAAATCCTGAGGGGAAAAAATCGTATCTTAGTGGCAGTAAAAAAATAAAAGAGATGAGTTACGATCAATT